>ERZ894220.305-NODE-305-length-47270-cov-8.15823_pt1 | contig 47270 bp, 38 predicted proteins | sample MGYA00380292_ERZ894220 | MGnify/ENA primary metagenome ERZ894220 (study PRJEB32331, sample SAMN06328446) | human gut metagenome | biome: human gut microbiome; feature: stool | host: Homo sapiens | collected 2014-12-05 ... | reverse complement strand
TGAAAAGAGAATGCCTGGTCAGTGAAGAACAGGAAAAGATCCTGACCGGACATCAAAAGCCGATCCTGCTTCTGGACAAAAAAGAAGACGGAAAAGAAACGCTTTGCGAAAGTATTGCACCGGGCAATCCAAAGGTTGGTGTGATGCTGCCTTATGCTCCGGTGCAGCTTCTGATCTTCGCCTATGATGATGGAATCCAGATGCCTTCTCTTCTGGTTATGACCAGTGGGAACACATCCGGTGCACCAATCTGCAGGGAGGATAAAGAAGCCATTCAGGAGCTTTCCCATCTGTGTGACTGTATGCTTTCCCATAACCGGAAGATCCGGATCCGTGCCGATGATTCGGTGATGGATTTTTATAAAAATGAGCCATATATGATCCGCAGATCCAGGGGTTACGCACCACTTCCGACCATGGTTCAGATGCCGTGGAAAGGCCAGGTGCTTGCTACTGGAGGAGAACTGAAAAATACGTTCTGTATTGGCGTAGATAGCAGATTTTATCAGTCCCCTTACGTTGGAGATCTGGAAGATCTGCGTACCGTGCAGGCTTTGACAGAAACGATCGGCAGACTGGAAACGCTTCTGGAGGCAGAACCAAAGGTTGTGGCGTGTGATCTGCATCCGAAATACAATGCGACAGTCGTTGCTGAAGAACTTGGACTTCCTGTCCTGAAGGTACAGCATCATTTTGCACATATCCTGTCCTGCATGGCGGAAAATGACTGTGAAGATCCGGTGATCGGCGTTTCCTTTGACGGAACCGGCTATGGAACGGATGGGACCATCTGGGGTGGAGAAATCCTCCGTGCTGATTACGATGGATTTGAAAGACTCGGAAGCATCAAACCCTTCTGGCAGGTGGGAGGAGATGCATCCGCAAAGGAAGGCTGGCGTATTGCCGGAGCTCTTCTTTATGGAGAACTGAAAGATAAAGAAAAAACGATCGAATGGATGAAAAAGCTGGAGCTTTGTACCGAAGCGGAAGCAAAAGTGCTGGTGACAATGACCGGGCGGCATCTGAATGCTGTTCTTTCTACCAGTGCCGGCCGCCTTTTCGACGGAGTCAGCGCGATCCTCGGAATCCGGAAAAAATCTACTTTCGAGGGAGAAGCATCTACGGCATTAGAGTTCGCGGCAGAAGCTTACGAGAAAACAATGCAGCAGCCATACACCCCCCTCATGCTTAAGTCATTTACAGAAACGGCGGAAGACCGCCTGATTTTAAATACCGGCGAATTAGTCAAAAACCTCGCCGAGAAACGACTTGCCGGAGAAGACGCCGGAAAACTGGCATACCAGTTCCATCAGGAACTTGCAAGACAGATCATATCCGCAGCCCTCACAGCAAGTCATCAGACCGGAATCCGGAAAGTTGCCCTAAGCGGCGGCGTTTTCCAGAACCGCTTACTACTACGTCTGGTAGAAGAAGGTCTGGTTAAGCAAGGCCTCATCACCCTGCACCATCACCTCATTCCACCAAACGACGGAGGACTGGCACTCGGTCAGGCAGCCTACGCAATGGCATATTTACAGAAGCATGAGATAAAGTAAAACCAGACTTTATAGATTTAGAAAATTAAAATCAGACATAAAAAATTTTAAACAAAGTTAATCTAAAGCTATTAGAACTTACAAATAAAAGAGGAAAAGGACCACCAGAGACAAGCAAATCAGGAATTGACAACAAGGCACTGCCTTGTCAATTCCCCCTTTGTCAACACGTTAAATTTTAGGAAGCGCCAGCAGGGAGAGAAAACAATTGGGACCGGCTGCATTTGCAGGAGCCCGAGCGTTCTCTTGGAAACTGCAGCCGGTCCCAATTGTTTTCACTCCCTGCGTCCCTTCCCCAAAAAAAGGAGGAATTACCCACATGTGTGTCGGATTATCAGCAAAAGTTGTAAAAATCAGTAACGGAACCGCTGTCGTTGATGCAGGCGGTGCAAAAAGAGAGGTCTCATCCCAGCTCCTGGAAAATCTGGAACCGGGCGATTACGTCATGGTTCACGCCGGAGTTGCGATCGCAAAGATCACCGATGAGGATGAAAGCGAGACCGATCAGCTTATGGAGGAACTGCTGTAATGGAAGAACAGAAGAAACGAACAGCCAGAGAGATCATAGAAAATTATGACGGACCATCAGTGCGGATCATGGAAGTTTGTGGAACCCATACCCATGAGATTTTCCGTCTGGGGATCAGGAAACTTTTGCCAAAGCAGGTAGAACTGATCTCGGGACCGGGATGTCCGGTCTGCGTGACACCGGTCAGTTTTATCGATGAAGCAATTTATCTGGCATTAGAGAAAAATGTGACGATCTGTACCTTCGGCGATCTGGTCCGCGTACCGGGAAGCCAGATGAGCCTTGCCGGAGCCAGAGAAAAAGGTGCAAAGATCCATATCGTCTACTCCCCGGCAGATGCTGAAAAATACGCCAAAGAGCATCCGGAAGAACAGGTGACATTCCTGTCAGTTGGATTTGAGACAACCACACCGGCTGGATGTCTTTCGGTTAAACAGGCAAAGGAAGATGGGATTTCCAATTATTCCCTTCTGGTTGCCAATAAGACTATGCCGGGAGCTTATGAGGCACTCAAAGGAAGTGCCGATGTATTCTTATATCCGGGCCATGTCAATGCAATCACAGGGACCGAACTCTGTGAACAGCTGACAGAAGAAGGTGTCAGCGGAGTGGTAGCCGGATTTACCGCAAAAGAACTGCTTACCGCACTTGCGGTTGCTCTGGTGCGTTTTCAGGAAGGAAAGCCGTTCTTCGTAAACTGCTATCCGAGAGTTGTCACCAGAGAAGGAAGCCGTGAGGCACAGAGACTGGTAGATGAACTGATGGAAGGCTGCGACAGCGAGTGGAGAGGTCTTGGAATTATTCCGGGATCTGGCATGCAGCTGAGAGAAGAATGGGAAGCTTTTGATGCAAGAAAGAAATACAATATGCCAAAGATCGAAGGAAAAGCAAATCCGGCATGCCGCTGCGGAGATGTACTGCAGGGAAAATGCAAACCGTCCGACTGCAAGGTATTTGGCAAGGTATGTACACCACAGCACCCGGTAGGAGCCTGCATGGTATCCGGCGAGGGCGCATGTTCGGCTTATTTCATGTATGATACCAGGGGATAAAAGTCAGAACAATCCGGTATCAGGGAAAAGAAGGAATGGAACACCGGAACAATCCGGTATCATATATGCGGAAACAACTAAGAGAGAAGGAATTTTAAAATGGAAAATAAAATAGAAACCCAGACAGTAACCATGGCACACGGAGCCGGCGGAAAGCAGACTTCAGAGCTGATCGATAAAGTATTTGCAGCACATTTTGCCAATCCGGATCTGACTGCAGATGATGCAGCAGTTCTTGTACCTCCGGTCGGAAAGATGGCAGTATCCACAGATGGATTTATCGTATCGCCTGCATTTTTCCCGGGCGGAAATATCGGAAAGCTTTCCATCTGTGGTACCGTCAACGATCTGGCATGCATGGGAGCAAAACCGCTTTATCTGACCTGCGCATTCGTCATTGAAGAAGGATTCCCGATGGAAAAACTGGAAGAAATTGCAGCAGCCATGGAGAAAACAGCAAAAGAAGCCGGTGTCCGCATTGTATCCGGAGATACCAAGGTAGCAGGAAAAGGACAGGTAGACGGTGTATTTATCACAACAACCGGAATGGGACAGATCGAGGACGGCGTAAAAGTCGGAGGAGAACTGGCACAGCCGGGAGATGCAATTATCGTAACCGGAGATGTGGGACGCCACGGATGCACGATCCTCCTTGCAAGAGAAGACTTCGGAATCGAAGCTGATGTGACCAGTGACTGCGCACCACTGTGGCATACCGTAGAAGAAGTGATGCATGCAACCCATGACCTGCATGTGATCCGCGATGCGACAAGAGGCGGAGTTGGAACGGTACTCTATGAGATTGCAGGACAGAGTAATGTTGGAATCCGTCTGGATGCTGAAAAAGTTCCGGTTGCACCGGAAGTGAAGGGAGTTTGTGGAATGCTCGGTCTGGAGCCACTTTATCTTGCATGCGAGGGAAGAATGGTTATCATGGCACCGAAAGCAGAGGCAGAAAAAATCGTAGAAGCCCTGCACAAATGCCCGTACTCACAGAATGCAGCGATCATCGGAGAAGTGACGGCAGAGCAGCCGGGCAAAGTTGTTATGACTACAGAAATCGGAACGCAGGCACTTCTGCCACAGCCGGGCGGAGAGCTGCTTCCTCGGATTTGTTAAACAATCTGAAATGCGGAGAGTAAAAAGCGAAGCGGAATCGAGCTGGCATTTCAAAAAAGAATCGACCTGACATTTCAGAAAAGAAAGGAGACATTTTCATGGACACCAGGGTAGCAGTCATTTCGATCATTGTGGAAAATCCTGCCGCGATTGAGGAACTGAACCATTACCTGCATGAAGCAGGAGAGTATATCATTGGAAGAATGGGAATTCCATATCGTCAGAGGGGAATCAACATCATCAGTATTGCCATTGATGCACCGCAGGATACGATCAGTGCCCTGTCTGGTAAGATCGGGCGTCTGAATGGGGTATCCACAAAAACGGCGTACTCGAACGTCATTACGAAAGCGGAGGAAAAAGCGGAATGAAAAAGATAGCAGTGTACGGAAAAGGCGGGATCGGAAAATCCACAACCGTATCCAATCTTGCGGTGGCACTTGCCGAAAAAGGATACAAGGTCATGCAGATCGGCTGTGATCCGAAGGCGGATTCGACCATCCAGCTCCGGCACGGAAAGGAGATTCCGACCGTACTGGAAATGTTCCAACAGAAGAAACAGAATCTGAAACTGGAAGATATGGTTACGGTTGGCTATGCAGGTGTGGTCTGTGTGGAAGCAGGTGGACCGACACCGGGACTTGGATGTGCAGGACGCGGGATCATCACCGCCCTTGAGAAGCTGGAAGAAACCGGTGCTTATGAGACCTACCAGCCGGATATCGTGTTATATGATGTACTTGGTGATGTAGTCTGCGGTGGCTTTTCCATGCCGATGCGAAAGGGCTATGCGGATCAGGTATTCATCATCACATCCGGTGAAAATATGGCGATCCATGCCGGGGCCAATATTGCAATGGCAGTAGAGAATTTCAAGAACCGGGGATATGCCTCCCTTGGCGGTATTATTTTAAATAAAAGAGAGGTTCCGAGAGAGGAAGAAAAGGTGCAGGAGCTTGCAGGGGATTTTCACACGCAGATCATTGGACGGCTTGACCGGAGCGAACTTGTGATGGAAGCAGAAGAAGCCGGCAAGGTTCTGCTGGAATACGCACCGGATTCCCAGATGGCAGAGGAATACCGGAAGCTGGCAGATCAGATCCTTGCAGTGTGCGGAGAGGAGAAGCCATGTTAAAACGGGTAGGACATCCGGTGGATGAAAAAGGCGCGGCAGTAGCCATCAAGGATGCCGCATTTCCGGTTCCATTTGCACCGGGGCTTGAATTTAACTCGCCGGTTCACGGCAACTGGAACATCGTGCATACCGGAATGCTGATGCCGGAGGCAAGACAGATCTATGTCTGTGCGGATAACTGCATGCGGGGTGTGGTGCTGACAGCGGCGGAAATGAATGCGGCTGACCGGTTTTCCTTTGTGATCGTAAAAGAAGAGAATCTGTTAAATGGAAATCTGGAGGACATCACCATCGAAGGCGTGACAGATGTGCTGAATAAGCTGGAAGAAAAACCGAAAGCAGTTCTTTTATTTACCGTCTGTCTGCATCATTTTCTGGGATGCGACCTGGAACGGGTGTTTCAGGAACTGGAGGAGAGGTTCCCGGAGATTACGTTTATCCGCTGTTATATGGATCCGATCATGCAGAAACATGGACCTACACCGGATCAGAAGCTGAGAAAGGCGATTTATGAACCACTTCCAAAGCGAAAAGCAGATGAAAAAGCCGTGAGTTTTCTAGGCAGTGATTTCGAACTGGGAAAAAATGCAGATCTGAAACGAATCGTCCGGGCACATCAGGGAAGCTTCCGGGAACTGCCGGGATGTAAAAACTGGGAAGACTATCTGGCACTTTCCGAAGGAAAACTTTTTGTATCTTCTTATCCACCATCTAAGTATGGTGCGGAAGTGCTTTCAAAGCGTCTGAAACGGCCATACCTGTATCTGCCGGGCAGTTTTGATTATGAAGAGATCACAGCACAGCTGGAAAATTTCTGCCAGGCAATGGGCTATGGAAAGCTGGAGGAAACGATTTCAGTAGAAGAGGAAATTGCTGCCTGTGAAAGGGCACTGGAAAAGGCGCATGAGGTGATCGGAGACACTGCGGTTGCCATTGATTATCTGTACCATCCGCGTCCACTGGGACTTGCAAAGCTTCTGCTTACTCATGGTTTCCGGGTGACACGGATTTATCTGGACTCCATCAGTCCGGAAGAAAAAGAGGAGTTTGGGTGGCTGAAGGAGCATGCACCGGAGATTCAGCTGATTGCAACGATCCAGGTGAAAATGCGTGTACTCCCACGAAAATCGGATGAAAAAATACTGGCGATCGGACAGAAGGCGGCGTGGTTCACCGGAAGTCCGTATTTTGTCAATATGGTACAGGGCGGCGGTCTTTACGGATTTGACGGGATCCGCAGGACAGCAGAGCTTATGGTCGAAGCATTTACCGAAGAAAAAGACACGGAAGATCTGGTTGTGCGAAAAGGATGGGGGTGCGAAAGCTGCATATGAGACAATCTTATCGAATCATACCAATTTATACAGCGGACGTATCCGGCGTGTGTTCGGCACTTTATGAGCTGGGTGGCATGACGGTCATGCACGATCCGTCCGGATGCAATTCGACCTACAACACTCACGATGAGATCCGCTGGTACGATCAGGACAGTCTGATCTATATTTCCGGTCTGACAGAAATTGATGCGATCATGGGAAATGATCAAAAATTTCTGGATGATATCAAAGAGGCAGCAAGGGAGCTGCATCCAAAATTTATTGCCCTTGCAGGGTCCCCGATTCCGTATATGAATGGAACCGATTTTCCGGCACTGGCGCAGGTACTGGAGGAAGAAACCGGAATTCCTGCATTTGCAGTACCGACGAACGGAATGCATGATTATGTGTATGGGGCAGGAATTGCATTAGAAGAGATCGCGAAGAGATTTACCGGGGAAAAGACAGGACGGATTCAGGCGCGCACCGTCAATCTGCTTGGTGTGACACCGCTGGATTTTGGACCGGTATCTCATGTAGAGGTGCTGAAAGAGAACCTGAAAGCCTGTGGATGGAAGGTGCTGTCCACCTGGGCAATGGGAGATGAACCGGATGCATTTTTGCAGGCAGGAGAAGCAGAGGTGAATCTGGTGGTATCTTCAGTCGGACTTCGTGCAGCGAAGGTGCTGGAAGAAAAGTTCGGAACCCCGTATGTGGTTGGAACGCCGATTGGTTCTTATACAGAGCGGATTGCGAAAGCACTGGAAGAAAAAGAGCAGATACCATATCGAAAGGACCGGATGCAGGGAAGAAAAGAGCGGAAGGTGACGTTGATCGGGGAACCTGTGATCATGGAATCCCTGGCGGCAGGAATCGAAGAAAAGTATGCCTACCGTGTGGAAGTGCTTTGTCCACTGGAAGAAACAGATGGCTTACTGGCAGATGGGGACAGATGGGTTCATGGAGAAGAAGAGATGGAAGAGGCATTGAAAGCTGCTGAGATCATTGTGGCAGATCCGTTATATAAACCGATCTGTCCGAAGAACTGTGAATTTTATGAGCTGCCGCATATTGCATTTTCCGGAAGGATTTATCTGAAAAAGCTTCCGGTGCTGGGAAAACTGGTTTAAGGACCGGATATGCGTGCCGAAGCAGCGGTTATGAAAAAAGAATATCTGTAAAAAGAGAAAATGCTTTTTGGAGAAAGATCTGAGAAGGATTTTCTTTTTTTATTTCCTAGGAAATTCCGAAGGAACTTCCTAGGAAATAAAAGGCACTACGTGCCGGAGATGCGCACTCGCACGAAGATGAAGAAAGTCGCAAGCGACTGCGCTCGGCGCGAGAATATGCCAAGGCACATTCTTTTTTCTTTCATTTTATGGGTTACTGACAGACCGTCTTTTTTGAAGGTTAAAATAGCAGAAGAACGTGACAAATGGCGGAGAAATGCAGAGTAACGAGGTAAAAGGTGAGAAAAAAATTACAAATAACATTAAAAATGATGCTGTTTTTTTGCGAAAGAACTGCTATAATCTACTATGTATAATTAGAATTTGACGAATGAATATATAGTAGGTGTACGAATATGAGGAAAAACAGAAAAAAAGGATTTACAATGGTCGAACTGATTGTAGTACTCATCATCCTTTCGATCATTGCAGCAATCGCAGTTCCGTTTTTTATCAATTACTGGCGGAAAGCGGAATTTAGAAAAAATGAGGAGAATGCCAAGACAGTCTATCTGGCAGCAGAGTCGAAGCTTACCTATTACCGGTCATCCGGTCAATGGGACAGCTTTAAGAAGCAGGTTGAGAAAAAAGGGATCAAGTATAGCGGCTCGGATCTGAAGCTGAATGGTAAAATTTATGCGATCACGCTGGATGCAGATTTTTATGACAGCAAGAATTCAAAGAAGAATCCGGTGCTTACGCTGATCGATGATTATACCTATGATAAAGATATATACAAAGGTGCGATCGCAATTGAAATTGATATCGAATCCGGTGAAGTGTATTCTGCATTTTATGCAACAAAATGCGACAGTCTGAATTATGCCGAGAAAGATGAAAACCATTCGCTTACCATGCTTGACAGGGAATATGAAAGCAGAAGCAAACGACTGCTTGGTTATTATTCTGCAGATGATACGGTAAATGCAGTCAATCTTGGTACAACGAAGCTTCGTATTGCAACGATCAGTCTTCAGAACAGTGAACGGTTGTCGCTGAACTGGTCAAGTAATGTCGGCAACAGTCTGGACGTAAGCTATGAGATTACTTTCTATTTAAAAGGAAGTGACAAAAAGCTTTTCAGCATGGTTGTATCGCCATATGATCTTCGGAAAAACGGATGGTCCATTGATCAGAATAAGTCGGACAGTGGACAGATGGCATCGGTTACTCTGAAGGATGAAAAAAATAAAGAAAGTGAAGGATGGGAGTTCCCGCTGACCTACCGCGATAATAAGTACTCTCTAGTTCTTGATGCTATGATGTCTGCGAAGACACAGGCAACGCTGGCATCGGATCCATCTGCTTATGAGAAAACGTTGAGCACAAGCATCTGCCGTCTTGCTTCGATGACATCAGCAAAAGATCTTGCAAAGGCACAGAATATTTATGCGACGGTAAAAGCAACATCTTACGCAGGAAAGGATTCGGCAAATCTGATCCAGAAGGAATATAAAGACAGTGAGTCGGTATCATCTAATACAGCGAATACCATGTATGCGGACAGCACATCCAAAAATGATGTAAAGATTGCTGCGTACCGTCATCTTTCCAATATCCGGTATTATGCAGAGGAAGGAAATCCGACCTTCACACTTACCAATAAAAATATGGACTGGACTTCAGCCGGTACCGGTGTGTATCAGCTGACGCAGCAGGCTTCGGGTAATGTCTCCGGACAGAAGAATGTCCTGAAGCTGTCCTGGAAAGAAAACAGTAAAACTTCGGTCAGTGATTTCCCGGTGATTGCAGAGCTTCCTGCAGGCTATACGTTAAAAGGAAAGGGAGGAAGTACGCTGCTCTCGAATCTGAAGCTGGGTGAGGACTCGATTATTGATGATACAACAGCAGACGAACTTCAGACTGCTGCAGCAGTACAGAAAACCAGGAGAACCGAAACGAAGGCAGCAGGTCAGGTGAGCAGACCAGAGTATCTGGGACTGTTCTGTGAAGTAAAGGGAACAATCGAACAGGTGACGATCCAGAATCCGAAACTGACCTTTGGAACGGAAAAGGCAGATACCAGGAAGTATTCGTCACTGAAAGGAATCGGAATCCTTGCCGGGCGAAGCGAGGGAAATATATCAGATACGGCAGTGACCGGAAAAGATACGGCAGTCAATGTATCGCTTGAACAGACTGGTGCAGGGGCATCCGACAGATCTGCTATGGTAGCGGTCGGCGGAATGATCGGAACGATGGCAAATGCAGATGGCACTACGGTAGCAACAGGGAAGGCAACAAAGCTTTCTATGTCAGGGACTATGAATGTCACGATCCCGGATACTAACTCCCAAAGTGCGGCAAGAGGTATCGGCGGGATTGTCGGATATGCAAATCTGCCAACCAAAAAGAATGGTGCCAAAATTGAAAAATGTGAAAACCATGCGAATATTAACGGTAATTACTGTACAGGCGGAATTGCCGGAAAGGTAACCGGTACATTAGAGGCTGCGACCTATCAGGATGGTGTGTTAAGAGAAATGTCGGACCTGACAGACTGCAGTAATGACGGACTTGTACTTTGCACCGCTTCTTCCGCTACAGACGGCTCAGAAGAAGGAAAATATTTTGGCGGCGTTGTCGGGTACGGGAAACAGACGCTTCTTTATGGAGCTTCGAGTGCAGCCGGACAGACGGGGTATGTTTATGATGTAACCCAGAAAGATGAATTACTTCGTGGAGAATATGTTGGTGGAATCATTGGATACGGAAACATTTCCATGCTTGCCAACTGTTCTACAAAGAGCGGTGGATATGTTCTGGGATCTAGGTATGTCGGCGGAATCGCCGGTGGCCTTAGAGGTCTTGACCAGGCGATCCGGGCGCACGGCGGAGTCTCTGTCACAACCAATGGAAACTATGTGATCGGAAACAGTTATGTGGGAGGAATCGTTGGTGAGAATGCAGATGCGGTTGTACTTACGGACTGCATCAACAATGGTGTGGCAGCAGGTTATGAGGAATATGTTGGAGGGATTGTTGGATATAATGCCAGCGAAGCGACAATCTCAGACTGCGCAAGCTACTTATCCGATTATGATAATTCTATTTACAATACGATCGTAAATAACTGGGAAGCAAAAGCGGATTATGCAGGTGGAATTGCAGGATATAATGATGGCACCATTCTGTTTTCCGAGGAAAGCCAGAATATTACGGTCAAATCTGTTTCCAGTATCGTGGTTGGAGAAGATTATGTCGGGGGCGTAGTTGGATTCAACGATGTGAATGCCACGATCAAGGTAAACTATACCCTGATTGGTGGACGCATTTATGCATTCGGAAAATGTGCAGGCGGTGCCTTTGGATTAAATGCGTCGGCGTCTGTGACGGAATCAGACTTAAAGATCCGTCCACGAAGTGTGGAAGGTCAGCTTTTTGTCGGCGGATGTATTGGAGCGAATCTGGTAAATACAAATAACGATCTTGTGATGGATGGAATCCATACAGATAACATCCTTGGTACGATCAAAGGAAAGGCATTCTGTGGTGGCGTGGTTGGATATATCAGCACCTATTCTACAACAGAAGGAGAATTGCGGGAAAATGCAGATAAACTGCTGCCGGAGCTGAGTGCGGACAATATCCCGGTATATGCGAGTGGATATACCAATACCAATACGGCAAAGATCACAGTCACAACAACGAATAATCTTCCGATCACTGCCAGTCTGTATACAGGAGGGATTCTTGGATACAGCGAAAAGAACAGTAAGATCGTAGTGAAGAATTGTACCAATTCAGGAAATATTTCTCTGACATCTGCGGCGTTTGGTGAATCGGTCGGAACGGTGAAGCTGGGGACATTTGCAAAAAAAGAGATTGATTCGGGCATAGATCTGCCAGATGAGGCGGAAAATCTGGAGCTGCACCTGGTAGGTGGAATTGTCGGAGTCAATCTGAAGAATCAGATCATCGACAACTGTACCAACAAGGGAAGTTTATCCGGCTTCACAGGAATCGGCGGAGTGGTCGGACTGAATGCGGGACTCATTTATCAGTGTACTCTCAGCGAGCATTTTGGAAATGCAGCGCTTAGTTATGTCGGTGGAATTGCCGGACTGAATATCGGAAGCGATACGACATTTACAGATGGAACAAGAAACTACACAGCAGGAACCATTGAAAAATGTAGTACCATGTCAGGAAAGACCATTTCCGGTAATCAGAATCTGGGGGGAATCGTCGGCTGGAATCTGACCAAAGGTGTGATAAGAGAGAACACCAGCTATGCAAATATTTCTGCTGCCAGTGATAATGTCGGTGGAATCGCAGGTAGAAACAGCGGTACGATCCAGGTTGCTGAAGACGAGAATATCAGCCGCAGCATTATGAGCAGTCACGGAACAAATGTGGGCGGTATTATTGGTATTAATGAAAAAACAGGAACTCTGCGTGTTACCGGAGATGGCGGAACAAACGGAGAAATTGTAGCTGTCGGAAGCGGAGCACGGATCACCGGCTATGAAAATGTCGGTGGAATTGTTGGAAACTATCTGGGTCAGGATTCTCTTGGCCAGTCCGGAACACAGTATCTGATATGTAAGGCGAGTCAGGTACGGGCAACCCATGGAATGGTCGGAGGAATTGTCGGTACAACCAGTGGAAATGTGACCAATACAATCAACCGGGCAGGAAAAGTAACTGCGGATTCCGGATATGCGGGAGGAATTACGGCAGTTAATGCGGCAAAGATTTCAAACAGTAAAGATTACGGAAGTGTGAGCAGCAGTTCCGGATATGCCGGAGGAATTGCGGCACAAAATGAAGCCGATGGAATCATTGAGAACTGCAACGTTCAGGGAACAAAAACGAAAAAGGCAGAGATTTACAGTCTGGGCGTTATGGACGCAGGAGCAATCTGTGCGGTGAATAACGGGACGATCCTTGGAAGTGCACCGGAAGAAAACGTAGTGATCAGCGGAAGTGCGGTCAATATCGGAGGAATTACCGGATTGAATAACGGAACCGTAGGAGATTCCCAGGCGACCGGAAGAGTGACAGAAATCACAACCATGCCGGAAATCAATGTACAGCAGACTGCGCTGGTTGTCGGAGGCGCTGTCGGCATGAACCAGGGGACGGTGGCGAGAGTTTCAGTAAAAGGTGTGGACTTTAAGAATTTCAGTGGATATAAATATCTTGGCGGAGTTGTTGGGAGCAATGGAAATGCTACTGTTTTACAGAATGGGGCAAATGATGTTTCGGTTATCAATTGTACTTATTCCGGAGAAATAAAAGAAGCAAGTAGTGAAGCGGGAAACTCTTATGGCGGAATTTCCGGAATTAATTATGCACTGCTGAGAGATAATGAAGTTACTTATATTAAAATGAATATTCAAGGAGTTTACAGTGCCACAAGTTCAAATACAGCAGAACAAAAAGAAGCACTTTCAAGTCATGCCGGTGGAATTACTGGGAAAAATGAGGAAAATGGCTGTATTGAGGGGTGTATGCTTGCAGATAATGAGTCAAGCAGTCTGAGTGCAGAGGCTGGTATGCTCGGTGGAGTAACCGGATTCAATAAGGGCGAGATCGTGATGTCAGGAAGTGGAAAAACTTCTGAAATAATCTATGATAATGAACAAGAAGATACGCTTGATGCGATGAATCTGAGAGCAAGAAATTCCGGATTGAAAGAAGATGGAAGTAAGTACATCAACTATAATAATTGGCTGAGTCGAAAAATATATTCTGATAATACAAGTATTACATCCGTAAAATTGCAGATGTATATGAATGCAAATGGAAATTTGGGAGGAATTACTGCATTTAACGGAACTACAGGATCTGTTAATAAGTGCGTATCGGGAAACTGGTTCATCTTGAATAAGTCACAGGCGCTTAGTGTAGGTACCGGTGGAATTATCGGAATGAATGAATCGGAAAATGATTCGACATATTTGATTAATGGTGCGTTTGTAGGACGTGAGCTGTCGAACGGAATTTCTAACCGATTTGCGGGTGGAATCATTGGAAATCAGAACAATTCGACATCCAGTGACTGGAATATTAAAAACTGTATTAATTACGGAACAATATATTGTTATAATACCCATTATTCTGGTGGAATTATGGGACAGTGGACAGGAACCGGAGGAACCATAGAAAAATGCCGCAATTACGGAAATTTGCAGACAACCTTTGGTGCAGACTGGATTGGTGCATCCGGAGGAATTGTAGCACAGCTATATCATCCATATGAACAAAATACATATAATGTTATAAGTTGTAACAATTATGGAAGTATTTACAAACAAAATGGCTCAAGCGGAAGCGGTGCAAACGATAGTGCGGGAATACTAGGGAATATCACAACTTACAGAACAGCTAATGTCAGTCGGGGACAAAGTTTTATAGTACAGATTCTTGATTGCGTAAATGAATCAGGTGTACAGATTTATTCGGCATCTATGGCATCGGGGATTTTTGGCTTCTTGTCCTGTGATAATGCGAATGGTACAGCTATACAAACATCGACGCAGAATGTTGTTATGCGAATAGAAAGATGCCGGAATTTTGGTAATAAGTTAAATGGCGATAATTTTGCTACTGGTATTTTTGGAGACCGGTATAGTGAAAATAATGCGGCCGGTGCATCATGGTCGGAAAATACGATTGTAAAGGATTGTTATTCGCTGAATCTGGGAAGTAATAATTATAACAAAACAAAATATCCGATTTATTCAGTTGCAAGTGATTTTACAAAAAAAGGAAGACCAAAGGCTATGCCTGAAGAAAACCGGAAAGGCAATTATTATCTTGATGGATCAAATTCTACGAATCCATGGGCATTTACTAATATTAGAATTTCCAAAAGTAAATCGGGGAGTGGAAGCGCTCAAAATGGTTTGACGGAAGGTGGCTTGCAGTCATACGGAAAAGGCGACTGGAAAGATTTTAATACCTATACATTTGATTATTTCTTTATGTATGATATGGATAGAGAACAATATTTTGCTACATACATCTATCCGCAAAAGACGGTAAATGGATCTTCATGCCGGCTGGATGATCGTTACATAAAATATAATAATGAAGTTATAGGTGAAGTCTTATTTTATCTGGATAAAGGGGAAGTGCCAACATGGAATAAATTATATGGAACTTATATTTCAACTCCGGATAATGTGCTTGTAGAAGATACCAGAACCAGTTATCGGCGTTTGGAAGGAATTGTTTCGAATTCCGGAACTGAGAAGATCCTTGCTCCGGCTTCGGCAGAAGCCACAGTTGCTGATGGAAAGATTTTGATGCTGGTTACGCCAAATGATCTTGTGGGGGCTGCAACACCGGAAAAATGCGATCCATTTGCTTATGTTGTATCAATCACGGATGAACAAGGTATGACAAAAGAACATGTGATGTATACAGAAGAAGCGAGCTTTGATATACCGGCAGGAATGTCAGGGACGCTAAAGATTGCAGTCAGATCAAAGAGCATGTACGATAATATAGAAGAGTCAGAGCCTATAACAGCAGAGGTGAGACAGGGAGAAGGAATACTGCCGACTCCGGATGTAAAAGTAGAGCTGATTGAAACCGGAACAGGATCGGGACAATATACCTATCGTTATAGTTTAAATAATCTGGATGTTTATAACAAGAAGTATTCAGGATGGCAGGTAAAGATCAGCCTGTTTGGTCGGTATGAAACATTGATTCTAGATGCTAAAAATCCTACAGGAAAGCTTTCCATTGATTATTCTGAAAAGTGGTATCAGATTAATGCGCAGGCGATAGGAGAAGACTATCAGTCATCAACACTTACTTCTGTACCCGTATATCTCCCGAATTATCAGCCGCAAATTAAGGTGGGAACTTATAACGGCAATGACAGAGTAAAAGCAACAACATCAATCAGTGGTAGCAGCCTGGATGATCTGAAGATTGATGTTACGCTTGAGGGAGCAAATACAAATATTGTAGAAATCCCTACCATTTATCGTGCAGAACTGATTGGAACATGGAAGAGCGGAACTTCAGAAAAACAGAATGTTGTGTTTGCAAAAACCGATATGATGTCAGTATCCAAAGGAAATGCAGTAGCAACATTTGCAAATCTTCCAGATTATCTGCGGGATGCATCGAACCTGAAGATTCGTCTCTGGTATTCACAGTCTGGTCTTGGACCGGTCTACACTTATTATGATGTAGATACAGAAAGTGCTGCAAATATAACTGAGCTGGCTGGTGTTGAGGAGCAGACCGACGGAACAGAAAAATGTGAATGGAAGTATAGTTTCAGTACGGTTTTGAAGAATAACAGAGGATATTTTAATGATTATAACTATACTTCGGGCAGACTGTTCACCTGGCTTGCAGCCCCGGTACTCGATCAGAAAGACGGATCCAACCTGGAACCGACCTACGATGATGAGAACCGGATGCAGTACACCTTCTCATGGGACAAGAATGTAGCTGCGACATCCGATCCGAAGTACAAGATCGAGATGACCGGTATTGATGCAGACGGCAAGGAAGTTACGATTGATACAAGCGCATATAAAGAGAGCGGGCGAAGCTTTACCGCAGACGGAGATGACTGGAATTACACTCAGATCCGGCTGAAAGTAACCCGTATCGGAGATGCATCCAAAGGTCAGATCGGACTTTCTACCACAGCGACCTACAACGTATCACAGCGTCTGGAAAAACCGGGACAGCCATCGGTAGTGAATGTGGATGAAAATGAACTGAACTACAGTGTCAGCTGGGAAAAAATCGCAGATGAGACGTATTGTATGGGATATCAGATTTATGTTCGTGAGTACAGCAATTCTGGCGAGTCTGGAAAAGAAACAGCCATGGGAGATGTGGTCTCGAAGCGTGAAGCAAAAGATGGCAGCTATTCAAAGACGATCGATCTGGAAGCTTATGCGGGTAAACGAATCGTTGTCTATCTGGTAGCCAAAACAAGTAATAAGAATGTCTATGTAGACAGTGCTCCGGGTGTGACCTATGAACTGGAGATTCCGAGCAGACTTGCAGCTCCGGTACTGAATAGATGGCAAGTCAGCTGGACACACGATAAGGAGAAGCCGGTAGATGCGGAAGATTTCAAAAATGGAACAGCAGATGGTCTGAAAATCGACATTACCGCATCAAAAGAAAGCATTCCACCTGGAGGCAGTGCATATCTTCTGAAAGCGTATGTATATAATACACAGGCAGATGCAGAAGCTTCTACGGTAGAAAATCCAGGTAAGAATGTAGTGAAGATTTATCCGCAGACTTATGAGAATAATTTTGTTCCGGTTCAGATGAACATGGAAAACGCACAGGATTATTACCACTTTATGAATAATTTCTCGATTCGCTATGCCGGTAAATGGATCGCGTATTACACCAGAATTTCTTCCGGTAACAGCAGTGTCAGCTCACGGTGGGTGAAAGTCGGAACGGTACAGCTTCCGTATGCAAAACTGACAGCACCGGAAGTAGAAGCAGATACTGTGGGAGAAGAAGAGACGGTAAAAGTAACCGATACGCCGGAAGTGCCTTCCCATGAAGAACAGTGGAATGCAGAGCGTACGGTGCTGAAATGGAGCAGTATCGACTGTGCAGAAGTCTATTCGATCAATCTGAAAGGAAAACTGACAGAGACAGAAGCCGGACAGGATAATAAGCTGGAAGGAAAACTCCGGGTTATCGAAACGACAGAAACGGTGGATGGAGAAGAACAGAAGAAAGTAGAACTTCAGCAGTATGTATACCGCAAGGTAAAAGAGAAGACAGAGACTTCTGAGGAAGAATGGAAATGGATCTGGGAGAATGTGAAGGAAAAAGAAGATGATTCACAGGAAGATGTACCGGATGAGGAAAAAATCCATACTTTTGAACCGGAAGTATACAATGTGAAGATTGAGTCAAATTATGTTTCAGACAGTGGAGCTTATAATTATTACACGATTACGCTGAAACCGGTGATTATCGCCGAGCCAGACGGAAAAGGCGGATTCTGTTACACTTTGAAACTTCCGGATCTGGAATCTGTGAAAGATACGAATGAAGTTTCTGTGGAACATGGTAATTTTATCGTGACAGAAACGGCAGTGTTTAAAGCAGATGTACTTGCAAATGTAAAAGCAGAAGACGCGGGAAGTGGCAACGGAAGTGATGCATATGTGGCATCAAAGGAAACTGAGATCAAATGGAGTCGGTAAATATGGAGGAAGCTATGAGACATACAGGCTGGCAGCAGCTGAAAGCAAATGAAAAAAAAGGTGTATCCATGGCAGTGGTGCTTTGCGTATCCGCGTTCTTTATCGCTTTTGCGGCTGCCATTCTGTACACGGCGGGACTCATGACGGCGCAGTCGAATCTGCGCCTGAAGGAGGAGCGCTGTTACCAGCTGGCAAAAAGCTATGCAAAGGTATTGGATGGAGAACTGAAAGCCGGAAATACTTCTTCGGGTACGAATTTCTATATTTTTGCGAACAGCTTTCTGGAAAATTCCCAGTACGCGGTTTATAACGATGAAACAGCGTCCAGTGCAGAGGCGACGAAATACAAATTTGTTGCAGATGGGACGAATATAGAGGATCTTTCGAAAGGGCAGATTGAAGACGGATATGGGAATCTATGTATTTCTCTTGCAAAAGAGAAGGTTGGAAGTTCTGCAGGGGATTTGAAAAACGGAGAACTTGATGTCAGTACGGCAACTGATTACACGGCACAGATCGAGGCACTGCAGAATACAGTAGTCAGGCAGTATGTGCTGATGGTTGGAGTGACCGCTTACTATGAGGATGCATCGTATACTTATACCGCAGAATATACAAGAGAAGAAACTTATGATGTGAAGTTTACCTATAAGGGACAGAATATCATATGGGTAGCAAATGAGACCGGAGGGGGCGTCTGGAAGGTCGGAAGTACGGCCGGAAACGAGTGCGTTTTTTCAGATGGTGGAAAAATCGAATATACATACCAGACCAGTGAACCGCTTTCACGGAAATTTGTGGAAGACACGGGAGAGATTACGATAACAGGAGGCGATGGCGATGCACAGAATTAAAAGAATAAAAGCGAAAGCCGGAGAAACCCTGGTAGAAGTCATGGCGAGTATGTTCATTTTCCTGATCATGTTCGGAGTGCTGGAGGGAGCCATTTCCTACAGCAATTCGGCATTGAAAAAGAATAAAGAAATCCGTGCAGACAATGCGGCTGTCCTTGAGGGACTGCAGTCTTCGGAAGAAACGGTAACGGGAAGCCAGAAGAAGATCCGGTTCCGTGCGGCGGATTCCGGTCTGACACAGATTGGAAATGTAGTATTTTCCGTAGATGCAACTCTGGATAGCAAACAGGTCACTTATACAGATGCTGAAAACCGGAAGCAGAATACAATCTTTTATCTTTATGGACCGGTGGCAGCTTCATCAGAGTCCAGACAGACAGATGCTGAAGGAGGAGACTGATCATGAAACGACTGAGGAGCCTGCTTCAAAAAAAAGAAGGAACGACGCTGGTCGAGACTATGGTATGTCTGCTTCTGATCAGTATTATGCTGGCGATGGCAGCATCCGCTTTAAGTGCAGCATCCCGCATTTTTGTCCGGGTGCAGAGGATGCAATATGCACAGTCTATACTGGATACCGCAATGACGGAATTGAGAACAATTACCCAAAATGCGAGTGGGTATGTGAAAATCTATGATATTCCGGCAGATTCAGTAGAAAAAAGTGAAAACATTACAGGAAACATTACAAAAAGTACTGGAAATTTGCGCGGAAATACGGTAGAATTTATAAATGAAGAGGGTTATGTCGTCCTTGTTTCTACGAACGGATGCGAGGATACGGACCTGTATATTCAGAACAATCGAACCGGTCAGGCGTCGGCTGTGGACAGTGGGCAGTTACTGACCAGATATTATTTCCGCAATAGCTCAGAGAACAGTTATATCTATTTGAAGGATGGAGTTCCGGTGGCGCGCGCAGTTGCCACGGTATTTGGAACAGGGTTTTATATGAACAATTATCTGGAAGTGATCTATTCTTTTCCGGAAGGAACCAAAAGTGGTGATCAGGTAGACTGGATCAGCGCGACCGTGAATCTGTACAGTGACAAAGAACTGACGAATCTGGTTGCTACGGACTCAGAAATTCTGGAGTTTAAGCACAGTGTGCTTTGCTGCGAGGAGATTACGGCAAAGGAGGAGACAGGTTCAGATTGAGAAAATTTATATTTATATGATATGAGCGCATGCACCGAAGCGTTTATATAGAAACAAAAGATACTTTAAGAGGAGTGACGAAACATATTTAAGAAAATGAAAGAGAACAAGAAAAAAGGTTTCACACTGGTAGAACTTATCGTTGTACTGGTAATTCTTGCAATCCTGGCAGCTCTGCTGATCCCGGCACTGACTGGATATATTGATAAGGCGAAGAATAAATCAGTTGTTGCTGAAACACGTCAGGCTGTAATGGCTGCTCAGACATTGTATGATGAAGAATATGCTAAAATTAAAACTGGTGAAACAGTTACACTTGATACTACTGGAAAATTTACAAAAGAAGAAATTGCATCATTAGCAGAATTAGGTAAAGATACAATTATTAATGTAACGGTAGAAAATAATAAAATTAAAACATTGGTTTATGATAATGGTCAGAAGAGATGTACATATAATCCTGCTAATAGCAAGAATAATTCAGATGGCGATTATAATGTTGGAAAATCTGGTGAAGATACAACAACTGGTGGGAATACAAATTAAATTGTAATTTAACGAGAACATTGATTTTTATCGTACATAAAAAGTGAAAGATTAGAAAAGGAAACGAAAGCGTGGCTGTTAACAAAAGTGTGCAAAATGCAATTAAATACCGTTGGATAAGGTCGGCACTTAACGTTTTACTTATTCTTCTGCTTACGATCGTCCTCATTATACCTGGGGTGCTCCGGTTGATTTATCGGGCAGACTCCCAGGTGGCTTTGGGAAATGCAAAATCGGTGCGGGTAGCATTCCAGGTAATCGGGACTGAGGCGTACGGCAGTAATGGATCATTCGGTGACACTTCCCATAAGGGAGGTGTCGCCGACGGTTTATATGATGAAATCATTAAACTCAGTAAAGCACCCGGAGATTTCTGGGTATTACAGACCGATGAGACCGGTTATCAGGTCCTTCGGTTTATTTATCAAGAAGGGGAATATACTGTCTGGTATCAGGCAGACGATCCTTCACCATATAAGGTGTATCATGAAGAGACCATGATCGATACCGGAGATTGAGATGTTAGTAGTTTTAGAAGGAATTTTATGGACGATACGGTTCTTTTTCGGAGCCTGTATCTTTAGTTTTTTAACGGTCGTGATCGACCGGTTACCCCGTGGGGAAAATTTAGTACGCGGGAGAAGCCACTGTACAGGCTGTGGCAGAGAACTGACTGCATGGGAACTGATCCCGTGTGTGAGTTTTCTGTGTCTGGGCGGAAAGTGCAGAGGATGTGGGGAGCGGATCCCTTTAAGATGTTTTTGGACAGAACTTACAGGTGGAGCAGCTTTTATCGGCTGCGTGACCAGATATGGCTGCGGCAGATCAGGCGTAATATCGCCAAGAGGCGCAGTGATTTTTGCATATTTAGGAATATTACTTGTGGTAGCCCTGATTGACTGGGATACACAGATGATTTATGATAGATTTCATATTATGATTTTGATACTTGCAGTTTTTGATTTCCTGCTTTATCCGGAGCGGGGAATTGTGACAAGATTGATCGGTGCTCTGATCATTTCCGTACCGATGCTGATCCTGGCACTGGTGATCCCGGGAGCATTCGGGGGCGGAGATATCAAGCTGATGGCAGCAAGCGGACTGCTTCTTGGCACGGCATCTACCGTGTGCGCGATGTTTATCGGAATTGTAACCGGAGGCGGTTATGCGGCGGTGATGCTTGCCGGAAAGAAGCTTGAGAAGAAAGACCAGTTTGCATTTGGACCATTTCTTGCACTGGGACTTGCAGCAGCCGTTTTCTGGGGAGATCAGATTGCAGCGTGGTATCTGCATTTTCTGTAGAGGAACTGCAAAGAAGTGAAATAGAAGATCCATCATGTGAAAATGACATGGTTTGATGTTAGACAGAAGAGAGGATTTGTGGAGGATGGCGAAATTTCGATATGTCGCAAAAGACATGGGCGGAAAAACCTACAGAGGAACGACAGAGGCGACTTCAGAGGCGGCACTGATCCAGCAGCTTCGGGAACAGGAGCTGTTTCTGGTAGAATCGAAGAACCTGACAAAAGTAAAAGGATATAAGAAATTAAAGGCAAAACAGCTGGCAGCATTTTGCCGGGAGCTTTCTACGCTTCTGGCATCTGGTGTCAGCCTTGTGCGTGCTATGGATATTCTGGTGGACCAGGAAGGACTGGATCCAAAAGAAAAGGAGATCTATAAAGATGTACTTCAGGATCTGAGAAAAGGGGTTCCTCTTTCTGAGGCGATGGAGTCCAAACAATGCTTCCCGGATCTGATGATCGGAATGCTCCGGTCAGGGGAGGGAAGCGGAAATCTTGATCAGGTGACAGACCGTCTTGCCGTGCAGTATGAAAAAGAATATAAGCTGACACAGCAGGTTCGCTCTGCAATGACTTATCCTTGCATTCTTCTGGTGCTGTGTGTAGCGATCGCAATTTTGATCGTTACCTTTATTCTGCCACAGTTCCAGTCTTTGTTTGATCAGATGGACAGCCTTCCGTGGGTGACGACCGTTCTGATTGCAGCTTCTGATTTCCTGACAAAGAAATGGTATCTTGCGATCCTGATCGTAGTGATTGTTTTTGCACTGGTCCGGATTATTATGGGAATCCCGGCAGTCCGACATCAGATCGATTACCGGAAGGTTCATCTTCCAATATTTGGAAAACTTTTCAAAGTTGTCTATACGGCACGTTTTGCCCGTACTTTAAGCAGTCTGTATTCCAGTGGTATGCCGATTGCACTTGCAATCAGTGTTGCCGGGAAAACGATCGGCAATGTCTATATCGAGGAACAGTTTGAAGAAGTTGTGACCGAGGTCCGGAGTGGTGTGCCGCTTTCACGGGCACTCAGGCAGGTGGATGGACTGATGAAAAAACTTGCCAGTACGATCCTGGTCGGTGAGGAAAGTGGACGGCTGGATGTGATGCTAGATTCGATTGCCGTGTCTATGGAAGAAGAGGCAGAGCAGGCGACAAAGCAGATGGTTACATTACTGGAACCGATCCTGATCATTTTTATGGCGCTGATCGTCGGATTTATTATGATTGCAGTCATGCTTCCAATCTATCAGTCTTATGCAGCAATTGAAAATGCATAGCAGGTGATTACAGGAAGCTGAGTTTAGATACAAAGGAGGAACAAGATGAGCGATACCGTCATCATTTTGCAGGATGAATGTATTCTTGCTGCTGAAGGAAAGGCAGGCAAATCACCAAAGATCCAGAAGGTAGAACGGATACCGATCGATGTATTTGGAGATCCTTTTGAACAGTGGAAAGAGGCATTGGATAAATATAAAAAGAAACACAACCCATCCCAGGTGAGACTGGTGCTTCCGACATCCTACTCATCTGCCAGAGTAACGCAGATCCCTTATGCCAAGGGAAGACAGCTTACCAGGCTTGCGGAGAATGTCATGGCGGAAAATGGCAGTGACTGGGTACAGGATTATGCGGTGATCAAAGCAGACAGAAAGAAAGGAATCTGTCTGTGCTGCGGAGGCGCGGAAGAGGATGTCCTGAAAAAGATCCGGGAGCTGACAAAAGAGGTCGGGATTTCGGTTCAGTGGATTTCTGTCCCGATGGAGTGTTATCTGAATACACTGGGACAGTTGAAATCCTACCAGAATGATACTGAGATCGTTCTCCTGTTTGAAGAAGGAAGTGTGACGAGCATTTTGTTCCGGGAAGGCCAGTATCTGTATTCTACAAGAAGCCGCATCTTCAGTGAGAGAGGAACGCTGGATTTTGGTACGGAGATCGTGCGGAATATTTCCGGTATTTTGCAGTTCTACTCCACCACAAAATCTGATGTGCCGATCACAAAAGTATTTTACGCCGGATGCAGTACGGATGATTTTGAAGTCAGTGAGGACGGAATCCATGCGATGAATCTGGAAGTAGAACCGTTGGATGCAGAATTTGATTTTGCCCCTCCAGAAAATGTGGATGACTGGCTGATCTGCATTGGTGCCATGATCAGTACCAGGCAAAAAGAGATCAATTTAAACAAGGTCTGGAAAGGAGAGGGCACGGCTGGTGTAACGAAAAAAGAAAGTCTTGCAAAGCATCTGATGTTTCAGGCGATTACGTTTGGTATCTGCCTTGTGGCCTTGATCGCAGTGATGGTCTGGAATTATGCAGAATCTCACAAGAATGAGAAAATTGAAGACTGGATCAACGATCCGCAGATCCAGAGCGAATATCAGGAAGCAAATGCGGTACGTGAAGAGAGCGACCGGCTGGATTCCATACAGAATCAGGTCGAACAGACGAAATCCAATCTGGCAACCTATCCGGATCTGGATGCGGAGATGATCGCGAAGATCGTGGATGTGGGCGGAAGCGCCATGACAGTCCAGATTAAGACGATGGATTCCGAGACGGGAGAGCTTACATTTAATGCGGTCAGCTCGGCGGTTATTGATATTCCGGCATATGTAAGAAAACTTTCCGAGACAGGGCTGTTTTCAACGGTAAATTACAGTGGATATTCGTACAATGACGGAGAATATTCGCTGATGCTTTCCTGTGTGTTAAAGGGAGCAGAGACAGGAGGTGAGGATCAGTGAAAATCGATATGGAATTAAAACCAGGTGACGTGGTCCTTTTAAAGGTGCTTGCCTGTGTATTGATCCTCTTTTTCATGGCGCGTTTTCTGATCTTTCCGGGAATGGAAAAACATCAGGATCTGGTGGCAAAAAAAGACGACCTGACGATCGAGAAGCAGGAAATGCAGTGTACGATCAGCAGTAAGGCATCGACGGAGAAGAAAATCGCGACGCAGAAAGAAAATCTGAAAAAAGCACAGGAAGGTTTTTATGACCTGATGGAAAACCGGGAGGTCGATTCCCTGATTACGGGGCTTGCACTGAAACACGATCTGTTTCCGGTGTATTTGAATATTGAAGATCCGGTGGCAGGTATTCCGGCGGCATATCAGCTTTCTGAAGCTTCAGAAGATTCTTCGGCAGAAGAGTCGCAGAGTACACTTCCGTATGTTCAGTATGTGAATACGACAACGGTTACGATCACTCTGCAGGGACAGGAAGCGCAGATCCGGGAACTTCTGGATGATATTGCGAAGAACTATCCGGGAATCCAGGTGTGTTCTTTTGATATGCAGTCCGGCACTTATGTGGACAGCAGCCTGCAGAAGACAGAGCAGATGAACTGTAATTGTGTACTGGCTGTATACACCTGTGGAGAACTTAGTAATACTAAAGGAGAGTAAGCGAACGTGAAAAAGAATCTGAGAATCGGAGAGATTCTGGAAGAAAAGGGTTATGTGACCGGAGAGCAGATGTCACAGGCACTTGCCTATCAGAAAGAACATAGAGAGATGCGAGTTGGACAGATTCTGATGGAACTGGGATTTGTCACGGAAAATCAGGTACTTGAAGCACTGGCGAACAGACTGAACCTGGAAATTGTAGAAGTATCACAGATCCAGGTCAATCTGCAGGCAGTAGGGATGATTTCGAGAGAGCTTGCGGAAAAAAATCTTTTCCTTCCGGTCAGTCTGAAAGGAAAAGTACTGGGACTTGTCACTAATGATCCACTAAATTATTTCGCACTGGAAGAAGTCAAGCAGCAGACCGGGTGTCAGCTGGAGATTTATTTGAGTGAGGAAGTACCGCTGCGTAAGGCGATTTCCTACTATTATGCGGAAGTCAATGCGCGGAATGCGGCAGAGCAGGCGAATGTGGGATTTGCGACAACGGAGGAACTGGAGATCGAAGATCTGGATGCTTCCAATGATGAGGCACCGATCATCCGGCTTTTAAATTCGCTGATCGAGCGTGCAATCAAAACCGAGGCGAGTGATATTCATATTGAACCATTTGAAAAAGAGACGAAAGTCCGTATGCGTATCGACGGTGTGATCATGGAATATGTCACGATCCAGAGAAATATTCATGCACCATTGATCGCCCGTATCAAAATCCTGTCCAATTTGGATATCGCAGAGAAGAGAATCCCGCAGGACGGACATTTCCGTGTTAAGATCAATGACAGTTTTGTCAATATCCGTGTTTCCGTTTTGCCGACAGTGTTTGGGGAAAAAGCGGTTCTGCGTATCATGGCAGCAACCGGACATATGGAGCATGCAGATCATTTTGGAATGGATGATTTCAGCTATAATCAGTTTTTTCCGATGCTGAATTATCCGAATGGAATTATTTATATTACAGGACCGACCGGAAGTGGAAAATCAACGACACTTTATATGGTTCTGGAATATTTGTCCGGAAGACATGTCAATATTTCCACGATTGAGGATCCGGTGGAAAAGAACCTGCCGGATATCAACCAGACACAGGTTAATCCGGTAGCCGGTCTGACCTTTGATGTAGGACTGCGGGCCCTGATGCGTCAGGATCCGGATATCATCATGGTCGGAGAGACTCGTGACGGTGAGACTGCCGGAACATCGGTCCGGGCTGCGATCACAGGGCATATGGTTTTAAGTACCCTTCATACCAATGATGCGGTATCAAGTATTGTCCGTCTGGAAGACATGGGCGTGGAGACGTATCTGGTTGCCAATTCTCTTGTCGGACTTGTAGCACAGAGACTGGTTAGAAAAGTGTGCCCGCACTGTGCAAGACAGATGGAGACAACCGAACAGGAACGTCTTTTCCTTGGGGAGGATGTGCGTGTGGTTACAAGGGGAACCGGATGTACCAAGTGTAATAACACCGGATATAAAGGTCGGGTTGCAGTTCATGAGATCCTTGCGATCAACAATGATATCCGGCGGATGATCATCAATCATACATCGATCGAAGAGATCACACGATATGCAAGAGAAGTGCAGCATATGCGGACGCTGAAGGAAAGTGGACTGATCCTTGTGAAGGAAGGGAAGACAACGCCGGAAGAGCTGCTTAAGATCAGTTACGAATAAAGCGGTTCTGCTTTTTGGCAGAACGGGGAAGATGGAGGAAAGAAGAGATGTCACAGCTTGGAAACAGTCAGGAAAAAATAGATACGATCATCCGTGAGGCAAGAGAAAAAAAGGCTTCGGACATCCATCTTTCGGAAGGAATGCCGGTCTGGTACCGTGTCAACGGACGCCTGATCCAGGCAGAGACACAGATACCGTCAGAAGAAATGGCAGAGATGCTGACGGACATTTTAAGTGAGCGTCAGAGAAAACTGTTTGATACGGGAAAGGATGCGGATTTTGCGATCCGTACTTCAGATGGTCATCGCCAGAGAGTCAATGTGTTTCGTCAGCAGAAGAAGATGGCGGCAACGATCCGCCTTCTGAACGCGCATATTCCGACGCTGGAAGAACTGAAGATGCCAACGCTTCTTTATCAGCTGGCAGAAGAGCCACGCGGTCTGATCCTGGTGACAGGACCGACCGGAAGTGGAAAATCAACCACACTTGCGGCAATGATCGAGCATATGAACCAGGTCAGTGACCGCCATATTATTACGATTGAAGATCCGGTTGAGTATGTCTATGAGAATAAAAAGTCCCTGATCCATCAGAGGGAGGTAGGAGAAGATGTGGAAAGCTTTGCAGCGGCACTTCGCAGTGCACTCCGTGAAGATCCGGATGTGATCCTGGTGGGAGAGATGCGTGATTATGAGACGATCCAGGCAGCACTTCTTGCAGCAGAGACAGGACATCTGGTGCTTTCAACACTGCATACGACCGGTGCGACGCAGACGGTAGAACGTATCATTGATGCCTGCCCGACCAGTGGACAGAATCAGGTGCGCATCCAGCTTGCCGGGACCTTAAAGGGGATCATCAGCCAGTGCCTGATCCCGTGTGAGGGCGGTATGGCGCGTGTGGCGGCGACAGAGCTTCTGACCGGTACGGATGCGATCCTGAATCTGGTCAGAGAGGGAAAGACACATCAGATCGGAAGTATCATGCAGGTCAGCGGAAATGCAGCGATGCATACCCTGAATATGGATCTGTCAAGACTGGTAAAGCAGGGCTATATTTCCAGAGAAAATGCGCTTGCCTATACGAATAATAAGGCGGAGATCCAGCAGTATCTGTAAGGACGGAGCCGGAAAATCATAACAGAAAAGTGGAGCAGTACCACGGAGAAAATCCGGTGGTTACTGCTCCATTATGATTCGGGCAAGATTATCCGGAAATTTTACACCGGCCCAGATACCATTTTTCAACCAGTCCGATCAGTGCGTACAGCAGCATGGCGATCACGCAGAGGATACAGATACTCATCAGCAACCAGTCGAGCTTGAATACCTGCTCATACATACTGGCAGGCGAGGTATAATCACGCAAACCCTTGATTTTAAAGGAATTATAGCAATTAGTCATTTTTTATTCAAGTTAGAAAATTGCTAAAACGAAGAAAATTTAATAAGGGGAAATTTTACATAGCAATTCTGTACCAAATGCAAGATTGCTTATTTTTTTGAGAAGAGAAAAATATTTGGAAAAGTTTAAAATAAATAGATTACGCTTAAACACTATGATATAATAAGCATCATAGTAAAAATGATATGGTAGTGTGATAATAGAATTGCGACTGTATCAGGAGGGAAAAAATGATTATTAAAAGCGTTGACATCAAAAATTTTCGAGGTATTGACCACTCTACAATAGAATTTAAAGAAGGATTTAATTTAATCAAAGGAGAAAATGGAAAAGGAAAAACATCCATTTTAGAGGCGATAGCTGTTGGATTAGGAGGATTTATTTCTGGATTTAATGATGTAGCTACAAGACATTTTTCCAAAGATGAAATACGAAGAGTTATAAAATTGACTGGAGATGGTTCTTGTGATGAAATATACCAAGTACCAACAGAAGTTACATTGAAGGTTGTTTTAGAGGAAAAGGAATATGAGTGGACGAGAGGTAGAGCAAGTGTGAAGGCTTCTCGTAGCACAACACAACCTCGTGATATCTGTAAAGTGGCTGAAAAAATGTCTTTAGATTCAGAAGCAGAATATCCGGTTCTGATTTATCAGGGGGCAGGAAGAGTTTGGTCACAAAAAAGAGAAAAGTCAGAAAACGTTTTCAAGAATAAGTATGCTCGTTCAGTTGGTTACGTAGATACATTACTAGAAGCTTCCAATATTAAGTTGCTTCTTAATTGGTGCATAAAAATGGAACAAGTTTCATGGCAAAAAGAACAGAAAATTGCTGAATATGAAGCTGTGAAAAAAGCCGTTGCAGACTTTATGACTTATATGAATGGAAAGGGAACATATCAAGTCTTTTACGATAAACAGATGGAAGAATTGATGTATTGCTCGGAAGAAGTATTGCTTCCAGTTTCTAATTTGAGTGCGGGATATCAATCACTCATTTGGATGGTATTTGACATTGCTTATAGAATGGCAGTATTAAATCCAGATAAAAAAGAAGCTGTGTGTGAAACAAAAGGTATTGTCCTGATTGATGAGATTGATATGCATCTGCATCCAAAATGGCAATGGAACATTATCGATGCATTAAGAAAAACATTTCCAAACGTACAGTTTATTGCAACAACACACGCACCAATTTTATTTGCATCGGCAAAAGATGTATGGGTTATTGATATAGAAAATGAAGAATATCAATACGACTATTCCCATTATGGAATTGATATAAATACTGCATTGAAAGATTATCAAGAAACATGTGGAATTCCAAATGAAGTACAGGAAAAAGTGGATCAGTTTTACGATGCACTGGATGAAGAAGATTTTGAAGTTGCAAAGCAGATTTTAGAAGAATTAGAAGTTGCAACAGCTCCAGAACATCCTACTTTGATTCAGATGCGAACAAGATACGAATTTGAAACAATGGAGTTAGATTAGTATGATTTATATACAAAAAGGGTCTGAACCGGCATCCCTGACAGAATATAAAAAACAACAGTATGCCTATTTCGATGGTTGTAATAAAGAGGATATCAGAGAGAAACTCTTAGAAGAACAAGGTGATTTGTGTGCATATTGCATGAGAAGAATTAATAAGGACCACATGAAGATAGAACATTGGTACCCAGAGGATAGACTATCTGAGCAGGAACGATTGGACTATAGAAATATGTTAGGTGTATGTGAGGGACACATAGACGGTCAAAAAGGCAAAGAAGATACTTGTGATACACAAAAAGGAAATCAACTGATTACAGTCGATCCAAGAAATGCAAGAACTATAAGCGAAATTAAATATAAGAGTAAATCCGGTGAAATATATTCTGATAATGTAAAAATTCAAAAAGATTTGGACAAGACATTGAATTTGAATAGTAGAGGACATAGATTGCCACAAAATCGAAAAGATACATTGGATGCTGTTATTTCTGAATTGAGTAGAAGGAATCCAAAAGGTAATTGGACGAAAGAAAAATTAGAAAGTTTCATTGCAGAATATAGCAAGAAAGACGCGAAAGGACAGAAAAAAGAGTATTTGGGTATTGTACTTTGGTATCTGAATAAGAAGATGAAGAGAAGTTCATAACAACTATAAAAAATAAGCACATTGCCGATAGATTTTAAAGCGAGAATCTATCGGCTTTCTTTATGCACAGATTTTTACATAGCCATTCTGTATCTAATACAGGGTGGCTAAATTTTTTTGAAAGGAGGAAGAAAATAATGTCAGATTGTAAGGTGATTGCAATTGCAAACCAGAAAGGAGGTACAGGAAAGACAACAACAACAGTTAATCTGGGCATAGGACTTGCTATGGAAGGCAAAAGAGTTCTTCTAATTGACGCTGATCCACAGGGTGATTTGACAACATCTCTTGGATGGGCTGATAACGATAATTTGCCAGTCACATTAGCTACACAGATGGAAAAAATTATCCGTGATGAGCCTTATGATGCAAAAGCTGGAATTCTCCATCATAAAGAGGGTGTTGATCTAGTTCCGGCAAATATCGAATTGTCGGGAATTGAGGTGTCACTTGTCAATGCTATGAGCCGAGAATTTACGCTAAGGTCTTTCTTAGATCAGCAAAGAACAGATTACGATTATATCCTGATTGACTGTATGCCAAGTTTAGGAATGTTGACAATCAATGCATTTGCTGCATCAGACAAAGTGATTATTCCAGTTCAGGCACATTATTTACCGCTGAAAGGTATGACACAGCTTGTTAAGACCATTGGAAAAGTGCAACGTCAAATCAATCCAAAACTGAAGATTGACGGAGCAGTACTTACACTAGCCGATATGAGAACTAATCTCGGACAGGCAACAGCAAATAGTCTAAAAGAGACTTATGGAAGAGCAATTCATGTCTATGAAACGGTGATTCCGGTTGCAATTAAAGCAGCAGAGACAAGTGCGGCAGGGATGAGTATCTATAGCTATGATAAGAATAATGCCGTTGCGAAAGCGTATCAAGCATTTACGAAGGAGGTAATTCGAAGTGGCGAAAAGACCAGAAATAAACATGAAACTTCCCTCAGTCGATGATTTGTTCAGTACGCAGGAGGAAAGAGATGAGGCTAGCCGAGAATCAGTAAAAAATATTCCAATTAGTGAAATATCTGATTTCCCGAATCATCCATTCAAAGTAAAGCTGGATGAAGATATGTCAAATCTTGTGGACAGTATCAAAGATTATGGGGTGTTAGTTCCTGCTATTGTCAGACCGAAAGAAGATGGAACTTATGAAATGGTTTCCGGACATAGAAGAAAATTTGCATCGGAACTAGCAGAACAGACAGAAATTCCTTGTATTGTAAGAAATCTCACAGATGATGAAGCAACCCTAATTATGGTTGATTCCAATCTCCAAAGAGAAAAGATTTTACCATCCGAAAAAGCATTTGCTTATAAGATGAAGCTGGAGGCTATGAATAGACAAGGGCAACGAACAGATTTAACTTCTGGACCAGTGGGCCAAAAGTACTCTAGAGAACAGCTTGCAGAAGATGTCGGAGAGAGTGGAAGACAAATTCAGAGATATATCCGTTTAACAGAATTGATTCCAGAGATTCTTGATATGGTCGATGCAGGTAAGATTGCTATGAGACCAGCAGTTGAGCTTTCTTATCTTCCAAAAGCAGAACAATTGATTTTGCTTGATACTATGCAATTGGAAGACTGTACACCAAGTCATGCACAAGCGATTAAACTTCGAAAGTTTTCCGAAGCAGGAAGATTAGATGAAAATGTGATTATGTCAGTTATGACAGAAGAAAAAGGCAATCAAAAAGAGCAGTTCCGTATGCCAAAGGAACGTATAAGTAAGTATTTTTCACCGGGGACGCCCATGAAACAAATGGAAGATACGATTGTGAAAGCCTTAGAACTCTATCGCAAAAGAGAACGTGATAGAGAACGATAAATATTCCACCAAGGGCGTAGTGTCGGATTCTTTGAGTGACTCAAAATTGCAGAGTCCCCCTTCCCACACCCTACCCCCTAAATTATACCAGCAGATACCAACTGAAAGAATAAATACTAGAAAGTGGCTATCCACATAGTTGGTATTGCAGATTCCGCCCTGTAGTTGTTACAGGGATTTTTTATGCATAAAAACAGGAGGACAAATCAGTGAAGAAGAGAAAGAAATTATTTCAAAGGCTTGTAGCCGGAGCAATGGCTATGCTAACGGCCTTTTCAGTTATTCCAACATCAACAGTATATGCTGCTTCTGAAAAAGCAACAATTACATTTGAATATGCATATGATAGCAAAGGCAATGCCATTCATTTTCAGCAGACTGTTACACATGGAGGGATTACGTGTGGACATGCTGGAGAAACGAGAGTAAGGATCTATGCAGATGGTGATGATGCTTATTGTATTCAACCTGGTATTTCACTTCATACAGGCGATAAGCTGAGTAAAGATGCATCAGCAACGTGGAACGCATTAAGTGCAAATCAGAAATCAGCTGTAAATCTTGCATTACTTTATGGAGCGCAGGGCAATAGAGCAAGTCTTTCTGGAGGAACAGATGAAAAAGTACTTGCTACACAGTTAATCATATGGGAAATCGTTTCAGAATGCAGAAATGCGACAGCTCCATATAAACGAACCAATGCGAAATTTTTTAATAGCCATTGCATAAACGGAGCCAATAGTGGTGTGGCAAAAGCTTACAAAGAAATTGAAGGGTTCATGGAACAACACAATACAATTCCAAGTTTTGCATCAGGCAAGAACGATAGTGCTGCAAAAGAACTGAAATGGGATGGAGAAAAGTATGTATTAAAGCTTACAGATTCCAATGAAATTCTATCGAAGTTTCAGTTCACATCATCAAACAGTGATGTGAAAGTCAGCACATCTGGAAATACTATGACGATTACTTCCAGTAAAGCAATTACAGAAGAAGTACTGTTATCTGCAACAAAGAAGATTCCTACCGTAAAGAGCAGTGCAAAATTGATTGCTTATGGAGATCCAAACTTGCAGGATGTAGTGACTGGTGTAGAAAACACAGAGGCAGTGAAAGCGTATTTGAATGTAAAGATTCCATACGGTCATGCAAAAATTGTGAAAACATCGGAAGATGGTGTTGTGGAAGGTATTAAGTTTAATATCAAAGGAAATGGTGTAGACAAAACGGTTACTACCGGAAAAGATGGATCTATCAAAATTGAGAACCTTCAACCGGGAACTTATACAGTTACAGAAGTTGTTGCAGATAGATATGAGCCTCAACAGTCACAGAATGTAAAAGTAACTGGTGGAGAAACAGCCACAGTGAAATTCTCTAATATTTTGAAGCGTGGGGATTTGAAAGTAACAAAGAGTTCCGAAGATGGTCTTGTAGAAGGAATTAAATTCCGTCTATATGGAACGGCATTATCCGGTGCATCTGTAGATGAATATGCTACAACAGATAAACATGGTGTTGCTACTTTTAAAGCTGTTCTTATATCTGGAAAGACACCTTATGTGTTAGAAGAAGTAGAGACAGCAGAGAAATATGTAGTGCCTGAAAAGCAGGATACAGTAATCAACTGGAATGAAGTTACGAATAAAACTGTAACAAATATTTTAAAGAAGTTTCGTGTGGAAGTAACAAAAACAGATGCAGAAAAAGGAACTGCGCAGGGAAATGGCACATTATCCGGTGCAGTATATGGTATCTATGATGGAGATACCTTAGTTGATACCTATACCACAGATGAAGATGGAAAATTCACAACAAACTATTATATCTGTGGAGATGACTGGTCCATTCGTGAGATTATACCATCCGAAGGCTATCTGTTAGATGAAACTGTTCATTATGTTGGAGCAGAAGCAAAGAACTACACAGTGGAAAGAAACACAGTATCGAATTCTGTAACAGAGCAAGTAATAAAAGGAAAGATTTCTATTATCAAACACACAGATGATGGAAGTACACAGATTGAAACACCGGAAGAAGGTGCTGAATTCCAAGTGTATTTGAAGTCATCAGGAAGTTATGAGAATGCAGCTGAGACAGAAAGAGATATTCTGATCTGCGACAAATATGGATACGCAGAAACAAAGAGTCTTCCTTATGGAACTTATACCGTCCATCAGACAAAAGGCTGGGAAGGTAGAGAACTGATCAATGACTTTGATGTATTTGTAAGCAAAAATGGAGAAGTCTACCGCTATCTTATCAATAATCGTTTGTTTGAATCTTATATCAAAGTAGTGAAAAAAGATGCAGAAACAGGAAAAGTCATTCCGATGGAAGGTGCAGGATTTGAAATCTATGATGCTTCCGGAAATAAAGTGACAATGAAATACACTTATCCGGAGGTTACAACAATTGATACTTTCTATACTGGAAGAGATGGATATTTGATCACTCCGGAAGTATTGCCATATGGAAATTATCAGTTGGTGGAAGTGCAGGCTCCACATGGCTATGTATTAGACTGTACACCGGTTGCATTTACTGTAAATGCAGACAGTTCTACTGATGAAGCAGGTGTTACAGTTGTGGTTGTAGAAAAGAAAGATATGCCACAGAAAGGGAAGATTCAGATTGAAAAGACAGGAGAAGAATTTGTTTCTGTCAATGAATCTGGTGAAGAAAACAAAATGTATGCACCAGTTTATGATGTAAAAGGAAAAGCCGGTGCGGAATATGAAATCATTGCAGTAGAGGATATTATCACAGGCGATGGTACAGTCAGAGCAAAAGCTGGTGAAGTGGTAGATGTGATTACAACAGATGAAACTGGCCGTGCAACGAGCAAAGAATTATATTTAGGAAAATATAAAGTTGTGGAAAAGAAAGCTCCAAATGGTTTGGTCCTGAATACCGAAGAGCACGAAGTAAAGCTTGTATATGCAGGGCAGGAGATCAGTGTGACAGAAGCACAGGATTCTTATTATAACAACCGTCAAAAAGTGAAGATTGAACTGAAGAAGTCCATGGAACAGAATGAACTTTTTGGATTGGGATCAAATGGAGAAATTCAGAATGTGTCCTTTGGTTTATATGCAGCTGAGGATATTGTAGCACTTGGTGGTTCTAAGATTCCGGCAAATGGTTTGATTGAGATTGTAAGCTGTGATGCAGAAGGTAATGTCACATTCACAAGTGATCTTCCATTTGGAAAATACTATGTGAAAGAAGTTGCTACAGATGAGCATTATTTTATCTCAGACGAAAAATACCCAGTAGAGTTCACCTATCAGGGACAGGATGTGGAAGTTGTTTTAATCCATGTAAATGAGGGGACTGCCATTGAAAATGAGCTGATCAAAGGGAAGATTTCTGGTCTTAAAGTAGATGCAGAAGATAAAGTACTTTCAGGTGCTAAGATTGGATTATTCAGAACAGATGCAGAAGAATTTACAGAAAAAACTGCAATCATGGCTTCGATTTCTGATGAAAATGGAACATTTGCATTTGAAGAAGTGCCATATGGTTCTTATATCATCCGAGAAATAGAAAGTCCAAAAGGATATGTGCTAAACCAAGCACTTCACTATGTATCTATCACAGAAGATGAAGAAATTGTTGAAGTAAAGATTATCAATAAACAGATTATTGGTAGTGTAAGACTTACCAAAGTAGATGCAGATTATCCGGACAACAAGCTGACCGGTGCAACTTTTGCATTGTATCAGGATACAGATGGAAACAAGGAATTTGATGCTGAAAAAGATACGCTTATCTGTGAAATAGAAGAAATGGCAGAAGGTATTTATCAGAAAGATGAATTAGTTTATGGCGGTTATTTTGTAAAAGAAACAAAAGCACCGGAAGGATTTAAACTGGACGAAGCGGTATATTACTTTGAAATCATCGAAGACGGAGCAATCATTGAAGTGGAAAATAAAGCTGGTGTTGGTTTCATCAATGAACCAATCAGAGGAAAATTAGAACTGACCAAAAAAGATGTCTCAGATGGAAAACTTCTTCCAAATGCAGGTTTTAGAATCAAAGATGAGGATGGAAACATTGTAGCTACAGGAAAAACAGATCAGAATGGAATTGCAACATTTACACTGAGATATGGCAAGTACACCTATCAGGAATATGATGCACCGGAAGGATATCAGATTGATGAAAAGGAATACCCGTTTGAAATCAAAGAAGATGGTCAGATTGTAAAAGCAACGATGACGAATGAAAAGAAGCCTGTGGAAGTCATTACAACTCCAAAAACTGGGGATGAAAGTAATGTAGGAATGTGGCTTGGTTTAGCAGGTCTTTCTGCTGTAGGCATTGCGGTATTTGGAACCTTATGGAAACGCAAAGATAAGAAAGAGGTGCACAATGGCTCAGATGAATAATAAAGTGATCCGTACTCTTTCTAAGTTATTTGATGAGGGATTTACAACAGAAAAGGATATTTTGTCCATGACAGTCGATGATATGTTGCTGCTTCCCAGCATTACTGTAGCAGAAATTACCATCATCAATGAACTTCAAAAGGCAGTAAAATCCAACAAAGTTATCACTTATCTTGGAGGTGAAGAGGTTCATGGACAATAAAAAAGAGTATGAAGTCGATAATTTGAGAGAGGCATTGGAACTTTTAGAAAATCTTTCAGAAGAGGTGATGCTGGAAATCACAGTTCAGAAAGGAGCTGAAAAACAGTGAATTATGAATTAGACGTGGTTCAAGTTCGTCTGGTAAAAGAAGCTCCTTGGTATAGCGATTCACCGGTGACGAGCAGTGAAGATGTAGCTAAACTTATGATAAAAGAGTTTGGAGATTATGATAGAGAAGTGTTCTGTATCTTAAATCTTGCGACGGATGGTAAAATCATCAATGCAAATGTAGTTAGTGTAGGAACAATCAATGCAACACTCATAAGTCCAAGAGAGATTTTTAAGAGCAGTATTTTATCCAACGCTGCATCCATTATTGCAGTTCATAATCATCCAAGTGGCAATGTAAAACCATCAAAAAACGATAAATTAGAGACTCAAAGATTACGAGAAGCAGGAAAATTGTTAGATATTGAGCTTTTAGACCACATAATTATCGGAGGAAGAGATGGACGATATTACAGCTTTCGTGAAGACAAGCTTTTAAACACAGATTTTAGGAAGCAGTTCCTCGACGAAAGATATAATTGCAGATAATTTATCTACGGTATCGGAAACGGTACCGTAGTACATAATGGTGGTATCATGAGGGTATTTGATAGAGTGGAAGTAACGAAAAAATGTTGTTATACTTTGGCAAAAAGAAAGGAGAATGTGATTATGATACTGAAAAAATTAAATACCTATGAATTGCCATTATGGCTGCAACGATACTGGGAAAGAATCCAGAATAGAGCATTTCATGAAATGAAAGAGGAAAATGAACAGTATCAGGAATTGTTTGAAAAATGTGAAAAGATGGAGGATGAACATAAATTTATTACAAAAATAATCGAAGGGGATGCTATGACAGAAGCTTTCCCTCTAAACGAGAGTGAAGTGAAAACGATTTCTTCTTTTTTTGCGATTAAAGTCAGATTGTAATGAACTGGAAGCAATGAAAATTTATCTTATAGGCTGTAGGGATATGTATTATATGTTAAGGATTATGAAGATTGTGGAATAGTAAGTACATACTATTCTGTAGATAGAGAGAATGGCTGAAATGTTATCTGTGCAAAAACGATGCGCTTGCTTAAAATCTTTAAAAGTATCAAATTAAAATATGTGGATTAGCATATATATTAGGATTAAAAAAGATAAATCTCCATTTATGCAATTGCCAATATGTGGTATAATCAAAAAAAGTGCTGGCAGGAGGAGAAAGTATGGAGATTGTCATTCAAACTATAAGAATTATTGATTATGAAAATAATGCTGTTTATAAAAGAGATACACCAGAAACATTTTCAGATTATGTAAGGCAGTTGATTACTTATATCAATGGAAATACCTCGATTCGAGAATATCGTACACGTTCAGCCAATACCGAAGTAATTAGTTGTATCTTGGATATTGTAAAAAATCAGATTGAGACAGATTTTGTAACAAGTAAAATAGACTCTATAGCTAATAGGTTGTTATTGAAGGAATGCGAAGCACAAACCTCCGTTGCTCACATGAATACGAACGTACAAAAAGGCAGTTTGATACAGGCTCTTTTATATGATGAGGAAAGCGATAAATATACTTATTTATTGGCAAAGGTAGAACATACTGATTTTGTAGATGATTCAGATTTTAGTTTTAAATCGGGTTTTTCAAAGGATATGAAAAAACTTTGGAAGTCTTGCATTTTTGAAATTGATGATATAAATGCAACAAGTTTTTCAGCAAAAGTATATTCTAATACGGTGGCCAAATATTGGTATGATAATTTTTTGGAATTAGATCAAGTTGTAAGTGATGAAGTAAACACAGATAAGGCATTTCGGGCGATAGATAGTACATTAAATAGAAATATAAAAAATATTGCACCGAGAGATCATACTTTGATTAGAAATGCTTTGATTGCGTATTTTAAATCTAATGATTATATTGATTACGACACGATGATACAAAGCACATTAGAAAGTTATCATCCGGTAGAATTGGAACAAGAAAAAATGGACAAGGTTATTGAGAAGATACGCGAATTGCCAGAAAAACATAATTTTGATAAGCAGTTTAATACGGTGTCTTCTGCTATAAATGCAAGAATTAGAAAGATATATGATGTTTGCCAAGGCGTTCAGTTAAAAATAACAGATGTCATTGATGATTTCGATGATACAATTATGGCATACAGAGATACGGATGGAAATAGATATATAAGAATAAAAACAGATAATGATTTGACATTTAGAAGATTTTCAAACCAAGAATAACGAAAAGGGGGTGCTAGTATGCTTACAGAGTTAATTCGGGAAGCAGAAATAAGAGATATTGTTGTTTCAGAAAGAATGAAAGTATATGAAGCCTCTTTTAAGTTTGCTATAGAAGATGCTCCGGAATATAGTTATTTTTTAAACTTAATACAGTATATTCCACAACGGGACAGAATTAAAATAACCTTACAAGATGAAAATGATAGAATTTGTAATTTGACAATTACAGATGAGGATAGTTACAAAAAATTTGTATCTGACACACTATCAGATGAAATTATAGATGTTAGAATAAGGATTGATAAAGAAGTAGTAGAAAATCATTTTTCTATTTATTCGTTCAATGAATTTGTTAAGGATATCTTATCATTATCAATAGAAGAGGTTATGATGTCATTTTCTTGTTTGTTAAAATTATCTCCAGATTTTTTGATTTTTGATGTTTATAGTCCAATCACAATGTTTGCTACTAAAACAATGTTTTTTGTACCATATGGAAATGGTATGATAACTACAGACTTTGACAGAATTCGAAGAATTCAAGATTGTAAAGACGTTTCTTACTTTTATAATTTTGATACTTATGAAATATTACCAGATGATTTTAAGATTACAATTGATTATGCAAATAATCCGTTAACTGAATTATTTCAAAAAATTATGGTGGTATTGTCTATTAGTTTTATTGCAACGTCATCTTCAATAAATGAAAATCAACTTAAAGGAATAATAAATGGACAACGAACAACGGAATATTGCTGTGAGATAAATCAATTGCAAAATAACCAAATTTTGTATGGCATATATAATTGGATATATACTGATGGAAACTCAATAGATAAAGCTATAATTGCCAGAAATGTAATTAGTCTTCATTGTAGGTATGTCTCTATAACAGACATTGATGAAAAAGTAATGGCTTCTATACAGTCAAATTATAACCTTTATTTGAAAGAAAATGTAAAAGATTACCTTGAATTAAAAAATAAAGTTGCAGAGTTCATAAGTGATACTGTTTCCAAAACGGGAGAATATGCAACGAGTATGTTGGATAAATTCAAATCCAATTTAATTGCTATTTTTGGATTTATATTTACGGTTATTTTGGCAAATATTGTCTCAGATCAGCCGTTAGACAATATTTTTACGAGAGAAATTACCATTTTGGTAGAATGTGTCTTAGTAGGTTCATTTGTATATTTGCTTATTTGTTATTTTCAATCTCGGTATGAGATTGGAAAAGTGTATGATAGCTATGAACAGTTGAAATTGAATTACAGAGAAATATTGACTGAGGATGATTTATTAGAAGTATTTGGAAATGATGAAATATTAGCTAAGATGAAAGAGACAATTAATAAATCAGAAAAAATTTATTTGGGTATATGGATTGCATTCTTAATAGGCTCGTTTTTTGTTGTGGAAATAATAAGTTCCAGTCCTACATACCAAAGTATATTAGTTGTTTTTCAAAATATATTTATAAAAAATTGACCTGAAAATGGTAAGCATTAATTAAAGTTTAGCAGTTTTTTAGAACTAGAAGACGGGTGAAAATTTTCCAATGCGTTTTTGGGTGAGAAAATTAAGAAACGCATTGGAAGAAAATAATGAAATAAACTGGCATGAGAAATCCAGTTTGTTTAATACCTAATAACTAATAATTTAATAAAAGTACATAACCGATTGATTTTCAATTGAACGAAAGTCAGTCGGTTTTTTTATGCTCAGATTTCAAAATTGAAATTAAAAAGGGGCAGGAAAGGAGTTGAGAAGTATGCCATATATTTCACCAGAAGTAGTGCAGGAAGCGAAGAAGATGGACCTACTTACGTATCTGAAAAACTATGAACCTTATGAGTTGGTTCATTTTTCCGGCAATACCTATACCACCAGAACACACGACAGCTTGAAGATTTCTAACGGAAAATGGATGTGGTGGAGCAGAGGGATTGGAGGGAGAAGTGCATTGGATTACCTGATTAAGGTAAGAGAGTATTCTTTCTTAGAAGCTGTTCAGATCATTGCAGAACAGGCGATGATCAGCCAACCAGTTTATTCGAAAGTGGAAGAAAAGAAGGAGAAAATCTTGCTTTTACCAAAGCCGAATGCGAATGCAGACCATGTGATTTCTTATCTTCGAAGAAGAGGAATTGATGATGAGATCATCCAGTTTTGTTTGGAAACTGGGCGCATTTATGAGGGAGAAAACTATCATAATGCGGTTTTTGTAGGTCATGATAACAACGGAAAACCAAGATATGCAGCACTCAGAGGAACGAGATCTGACTTCATTGGAGATGCAAATGGAAGTGATAAGAATTATTCATTTTCTATTTCAGCCAAAGAATCAAGTCCCGTTCTTCATTTGTTTGAGTCAGCGATCGACTTGTTATCTTACGCTACGATTCGAAAATACAGCGGAGAAGATTGGAGGGAAGAACATCTGTTATCTCTTGCAGGAGTGTATCAGCCAGCGAAGGAACTGGAGAACAGCAAGGTGCCTGCAGCACTTGTCAGATACTTAAAAGAGTATCCGGAAGTAAAAGAAATTGCCTTTCATCTGGACAATGATAAGGCTGGAAGAGTTGCAACAAAAGCAATCCAGACCGTACTTCCTAAGCATTATTTTATTCGAGATGAACCACCAAAACGGGGCAAAGATTACAATGATTATCTTTGTATGAAGCTTGGTTTATCCATCACAAAGAGAGAAAAACGCATCAAAGAAAGGACATGAAAAAGTAACCATATAACGTAAAAGTAAGAAAGAATAGCGTCTGTTTTCAGCGGGTAAATGAACAGGAAATTTCCATGAAAAGCGAAGCGTGGAAAAATACACAATACCAGCAAGCAACGTGTTTGGATAGCCAGAGGCTACAAACACACTTGTTAGGGATTCCCTAAGACCCTTTGAGAGAGAACGAAACGTAGGAGGAAAAATTATGCAGGTAGAAATCACAGTAGGAAACAAGGAAAAGAACAAAGAGCGTCTTGCTATGTATGAACAGAAGATGAAAGAAATGAAAAAGAGAAAGGGGAACAAATAAGCATGAATACAGTAAGAGTTTTTGCGGAAGGTGTTGTAAGTCAGATTAAAGAGTATCTGCCAGAGGAGCATCAAGGATTAAACATTGAAGTGCATGAGAAGCTAAAAAATAATGGAGTTGTTATGACCGGTATCTGTGTTCACGCTCCGGGGGAAAATGTGTCACCGATCATCTATATGGACAGTTTTTACGAAAAGATCAAACAAGGGGAATCGAAAGACACAGTTATGAATCAGATTGCATCGAACATTATAGTTTGCAGACAATCAGCTCTGATGAAACAGGAATTCGACTTTTTGAATTTTGATTCTGTTAAAAGTAAAATATCTCCAATGCTGATCAATGCAAAAGCAAACCGACAGGTACTTCAAAATATTTGCCATGAGAGAGTAGAAGATTTAGCCATTGCTTATAAGATTGATGTGAATGTGCCTATGGATGAAGGACGCGGCATCGTAAAGATTGATAACAAGATGCTGGAACTTTGGCAGGTAACACCGGAAGATATAAAAAAGAGTGCATTTCATAACATGGAGAAAAGTAATGAACCAGTACTTTCCCCAATGTCAGAAGTGGCAATGAGCATTATGATGGATGGTGATAACACTACAAACTTACTGCATGAGGATTTGAATTTACAAAATCAAGAGCCAATGTTTGTATTAACCAATCATGACAAGTATTATGGAGCCGCTTCTTTGTTATATCCGGGAGTATTGGACCGAGTATCCAAACTGTTTCCAGAAGGGTTTTATATTTTACCGTCTTCCGTGCATGAAACATTGATCGTTCCGAAAGAGGGAATGAATCCAAAAGACTTAGGAAATATGGTAAGAGAAATAAATCGTGAGGTGGTAGATCCGGAGGAAATTTTATCGGATCGTGTCTATGAGTATAACAAGGAACTGGGAAGAATCCAGCAGGTTCCAGAGTCTATCCAGAAATCCAGGGAGGCAGAACGATAGGATGAGAAAAAGAAATGTATCGATTTTGTTCCGGCTTACAAAACGTGAGGCAGAGAGTCTGGATAAGAAAGTGAAAAAGAGTGGATTGAACCGGGAAACCTATTTACGACAGTTGATCAATGGTGTGGTTCCAAGGGATGCACCGCCACCGGATTATTACGCTATGATGCGGGAACTTCATAAGGTTGGGAATAACTTAAATCAGATCGCATTAAAGGCACATACTTTAAATGTGATCGATGTACAGCGTTATGATGAGGCTGTTCGTGAGTATGAGAAAACAGTAAAGAAGATTACCAATGCTGTGATCATGCCGGAACAGATGCCATAATGGCTACCACATCCATATGGAGTGTGAAAGGCTGGATTGGAAAGGTTCTTTCCTATGCGGAAAATCCGGATAAAACGATGCGACAGCAGGAACAGGAGCTTTCTGATGTAATCGCTTATGCGGTCAATGAAGAAAAGACAAAAGTTCCTACCGATGAGATTGCAGATGAGAAAGAAGAGATCATGGAGCGGTATGTTTCAGGAATCAACTGTTCCCATTTGACTGCAAGAGATGAGATGGTTGCAGTCAAAAAGCGGTTTAGCAAAGAGGATGGGATCATTGCATTTCATGGGTATCAGTCTTTTGCAGCTGGGGAATGTACACCACAGCTGGCACATGAGATTGGTGTGAAACTGGCAGAAGAATTATGGGGCGATCGGTATCAGGTACTGGTCACTACCCATTTGGATAAAGCCAGCCATCTGCATAATCATTTCGTTGTAAATTCTGTATCGTTTGTGGATGGTATCCGATACTACAGAAGCAATCAGGATTATCGAAAGATGAGAAGTGTATCGGATCGGTTATGCAAGGAATACCACTTATCAGTTATCCCAGAAACGGATAACCGGAAAGGGAAGCATTATGGCGAATGGAGAGCGGAACAGGAAGGAAAACCAACTTACCGGGGACTTGTAAAGGAAGAGGTAGATGATGCAATCTCCAAAGCAAGGACAGAAAAGCAGTTCTTTCATTACCTGAAAGAAAAAGGATACGCCATTAAGATTGGCAAGGATATCACGGTAAAGCCACAGGGGCGCGAGCGAGGAATAAAATTAGCCCGAAACTTCGGAGAGGACTATACGTTAGATGCAATCCGACATAAGATCCTGACGCAGCATAGAAGCCAGACTTACACGCCGAAAAAAGAACCATCCAAAGTATATGTTTTGAGTGTGCATGGAAGATTGGAGAAGAAAAGAAAGGTCGGTGGACTGAGAGGTTTATATCTTCATTACTGTTACCGGTTAGGTATTCTTCCGAAAAACAGACAGAATAAGCCGAGACAGATCAGTCCCATTTTCCATGAAGAACTATGCAGATTAGAAACGATTTCAAAAGAAACGAGGTTGCTTTGCCGTTATCACATCGATACGCCAGAGCAGCTTTTTTCATTTAAGAACGAGTTAGAAGCAAAGCTGGAAAAGAAAACAGAAGAACGGTTGCATCTTCGTTATAAGATACGAAATGCACATACAGAACCGTATCGATCGGATCTGAAAGTTCAGGCTTCAGAACTCACCAAAGAAATCAAAGAGATCCGAGAGGAGGTCAAACTCTGTGAAGGAATTGCTGTACGTTCCGAGTCTATGAAAGAAAAACTGAAGATTGTACAGCGGGAAGATCAAAAAGAAAAGGAGGAAAAGCAGCATGAACACAGCAGGTGATGCAGCGGATCAGGTGGTAAGGTATTCTTTAGAAGCCGGAGAAGTAGCGTTAAAAATTACGGGCGAAGCTGCAAAGGAACTGGCAGTACTTCTTTATACCGTTTTAAAAGAAGAAAATAAAACCAAAGGGAAAGCAAAGCTGGAAACATTGATACGTTCCGGAAAGCCCCTTACCATCTTTTCGGTCAAAGAAGAGGACATGAAAAAATTTGAAAAAGAGGCGAAAGGTTATGGCATTTTATATTATCCCATTCCAAACAGTAACAAGGGTGATGGGATGTATGACATTATGGTCAAGGAAGAAGATGCCCCTCGTATCAATCGTCTAGTAGAACGATTTAAGATCGCATCTGTGGACGGAGCTGCGAAGGTCAAAGCAGAGATTGAAAATGGCAAGGAAAAATCTATACCGGAGAAAGAACGTCCTACGCCATCGAATGAGGATGCACTTGCGGATGAACTGTTGGGAAAGCCAATACAGAGGGAGGAGAACGGCATGTCAACCCCCTCTTCGTCAAAGACCGAGAAAAGCCCTCTATCCGAGAATACCTCAAAGAAGTCAAGGAAAAGAGAAGAGGGTACTTCTAGAAAGTATAGTGTAAAGCCATCGGTAAGAAAACAGCTGGAGGAGATCAAAACCGCAAGAGCAGAAGAATCTAAAGGAACCGTTCCAAAACAAGAAGAAAAAAGAACACAGAATCCAAAGACAAAACCGGTGGAGCATAAACAGATGCCACCGAAAAAGAAAAAATCGAAAGAGAGGTAAGGAGCAATGAGTAAGGCATACGATGATTTATTAAATGTGCAGGCAGAATCGGCAAAGGATGAAAAGGCTGCATTTGTGGAAGAAAGCAAGAAGAACCGAACGTTCTGTTATGAGAAAGCGGAAGAGATGACAAAAGTTGTTGCAGAGAATGGAGAGCAGTTTCAGTTGTTTTTAGATCTGCAGAGCCGGTTTGACCGCTATACTCCAAATAACGAGCTCCTGATCATGGCACAGGAACCGGATGCGACCAGACTGGGTGACTATGGGTATTGGAAAGACCATGGAGCCTATATTAAACGTAGAGAAGAACCGATCCTCATTTTAGAACCGGGAAAAGAGTATACAAGGGAAGATGGAAGTATTGGAACTTATTACAATGCAAAGAAGTTATACGATGTTTCACAGACAACCTACAGGACCCGTATCACACCTGCAGAAGGAATGGATGACAGAACCTTGGTTCGAGCGGTTGTAAGTAATCCGCCTGTCAGCATTGTTTCTGAGGAACCAAAGAACATGCCGGAAGGGAAAGAGGCTGTATTTCTTCCGGAGAGAGATTGTATCTTGGTGAAAAAGGGAATGGGAGCACATGATATTTTTCGTAGTCTGGTCCCAGAACTTGTCTATGCCAGTCTGGCAGAGGGAGAACGGGATTATGATAAAAATGAGGATGCCATGCACGCAAACTGTGTAACTTATATGCTCTGTAAAAAACATGGCGTAGAACCACCAGCCATGGATTTTAGCCAGATACCAGCATACTTTGAGGGAAAAGAGCCAAAAGAAATCCGCAGTGAATTAAGCCAGATGCGGGAATCTATGAATACGATCTCCGGTAAGATGAGTAAAGTGCTGGAAGCAGACCGGAAGAAAGAAAAACATGAGCGTGGGGATGCCAGATGATGGGAGGAATAGCCGATGGGAGAACGAAAGAGAGTCTTGGAGTTGGATAAATATGAATGTGGCGTTGTTTACAATTCCTTGCTGGATAAAAGAAATCAATTGTTGGATGAGGATGCACCTACGGAAGATGTGGACAGTGTTCTGTTAAAGGTGATCGAACTGGCAGAGACTTTTCGAAGAGGACAGAGGTGTCATGAGACAAGATAGTAAACAAACCGTTTGGATCCTATGTCTAATAGGAATCCTTCCAGTGGTGTGGTTTGCGCTGCTCGTTGCACCCCATTTGGCAGGTGGACTCATGGAAATCATACAAGAACTTCCCAAAGCCATGGAAAAACCATTTCTGATAGAGATTTGTGAGGACAGCCTAAAAACTGTCCTCATTTGCTTACTTGCTTATGGAATGGGAATTGGCATTTATCTATCCAGTAAACGTAACTATCGAAGAGGGGAAGAACATGGTTCTGCAAAATGGGGAAGTGTAAAGCTGATTTATAAAAAATATGCAGGAAAGGATT
>ERZ894220.300-NODE-300-length-47782-cov-9.22777_pt1 | contig 47782 bp, 52 predicted proteins | sample MGYA00380292_ERZ894220 | MGnify/ENA primary metagenome ERZ894220 (study PRJEB32331, sample SAMN06328446) | human gut metagenome | biome: human gut microbiome; feature: stool | host: Homo sapiens | collected 2014-12-05 ... | reverse complement strand
ATCGTGTTCAGCAGAGGCTTCCACGATTTTTGAGTTTCATCTCCATTGCACAAAAGACGAATAGACGCATTATCTTTTGCCGAATTTGTCCCTCGAAGTTATTGACATTATTAAATAAAAGCGTAGTAACTAAAAAAGTCTGGCGAGGTGTGCCAGACTTTTTTCTACGATGAGATATATGTGGTTTGTATGTTTTAGGGCTTTGGATAATTCTTTTAATATTCCAGAGCTTTTTCTTCGCCGTTTAATACGCGGATTGCGCCCTGTGCGAGGGCGAGGAGTTCGTCTTCGCCTGGGTAGACGGTGATCGGGGCGATGAATCCGACTTTTTCTTTGATCTCGGATGTTACGTAATCGCTGTATGCGATACCGCCTGTGAGAAGGATCTGGTCTACTTTGCCGTTCAAGACAGCGGCCATTGCGCCGACTTCTTTTGCAACCTGATAGGTAAATGCGTGGAATACACCGGCTGCTTCTTCGTCACCCTTTTCGAAGGCACGTTCTGCAACGTCACGCATGTTGTTGGTTCCGAGGTATCCGTTGAGACCGCCCTTTCCGTTGATCTTTTTATATACTTCAGCCTGTGTGTACTGACCGGAGAAGCACATTTTTACGAGTGCGCCAGCAGGTACGCCACCGGAACGTTCCGGTGAGAAAGGTCCGTCGCCGTCAAGCGTGTTGTTGACATCAACAACCTTACCGTTTTTATGAGCACCGACAGATACACCACCACCCATATGTACAACGACCAGGTTCAGGGAATCATAAGATACACCCTGTTCTTTAGCGTAGCGTTTGGCAACTGCTTTCTGGTTCAGTGCGTGGAAGATACTGATACGCGGAAGTTCCGGGATTCCGGAATATCTTGCAACAGGTTCCATCTCATCGACAACAACCGGGTCAACAATGTAAGAAGGAACACCAATCTCATCACCGATTTCGCGGGCAAGGATGCCACCGAGGTTCGATGCATGCTGTCCCTGCACACCTGCTTTTAAGTCAGCAAGAAGTGCGTCAGATACCGGATAGGTTCCACCTGGGATCGGTTTTAAAAGTCCGCCTCGTCCGACAACAACATTCAGGGATTTGATGTCAAAGCTGTTCTTTGCGAGAATATCTACGATCAGTTCTTTACGGAAATCTTTCTGGTCAACGATGGTTGCATATTTGGCAATCTCTTCGGTGGAATGACGGAGTGTTTCTTCGAATAACAAAGTTTCGTCTTCGTACACACCAATCTTGGTAGAAGTAGATCCCGGGTTGATTACTAAAATTTTATAGCTCATGAAAAGATCCTCCTTAGTCTGTGATCGATCCTGCGATTACGGTTGCAAGAGCGATAGAATTCAGTTTTGTCTGGAAATCATCAGAACGTGATGTAAGTACAACCGGAGCGCTTGTTCCGACAAGTACGTTACCGATCTTGACCTTTGCAGTGCGGACAAGAATCTTATATGTGATATTTCCTGCATCGATATTCGGGAAGAGGAGAATATCAGCATGTCCGGCCACTGGATTAGTCACACCTTTGTGAACAGCTGCTTCCGGATCGATCGCAAGATCCATGGAAAGTGGTCCGTAGATCTGGCATCCCTTGAAGTCTCCACCCTCATACATCTTGGTAAGATTGTCTGCATCGACTGTCGGCTGCATCTTTGGATTCACTGTCTCAACTGCACACAGAGGAGCAACCTTCGGGCACTCGATGCCGCATGCATGAGCGACTTCTACGGCGTTGTTGATGATATTGACTTTATCTGCAAGGGTTGGATATGTATTGAAAGCTACGTCTGTGAAGAACAGAAGACGGTCAATGCCTTCAATCTCAAATACACATACATGGGAAAGCATCTTTCCGGTACGAAGTCCGACTTCTTTATTCAATACGCTCTTTAAGAATGTCTTTGTTTCAAGCAGTCCTTTTAAAAGGATATCAGCTTCACCATTATGTACAAGCTCAACAGCCTTTAATGCAGCTGCTTCGGTATCCGGCTCATTGATGATCTCGAAATCTGTCAGATCCATATCAATAGAAGCAGCGATTTCACGGATCTTGGCTTCGTCACCGACAAGAATGGATGTTGCGATATTCTGTTCTTTTGCAGCTTTGACAGCCTGAAGTACAGGTTCATCCTGTGCATTGGAAACAGAGACTTTCTTTAAGGTTTTTTGATTTGCTTTTGAGATTAATTCTTCAAAACTTTTGCTCATTTTCACACCTTCTCATTCATAATTTAATTATAGTATTCTGGTTGAATATTTTTTAACAATCTTAAGTGTAGCACCATATCTGGGAAAGGTCAATATAAAAGTGGTATGTAGGAAATGACGAATAATGTAGATACATTGTAAAAAGTGTTGGTGAAAATGTTAAAAGAAAATTAAATGATAAAAAATGATTGATAAATATTTGACAGAACGGGAAATGGGTAGTATATTAAAAAAAGAGGACAAAAAAGTCCCTTGCGAAAATCTTAAAAACGGAAAGTAAAACAGTACATATTTAAATAAGAAGTGATACTTACCATTAAGATGTAAAAGGAGGAAAAAGTGATGGCAAAGAAAATCGTGTTAGCAGGTGCGTGTCGTACAGCAATCGGAAGCATGGGAGGAGCTCTTTCAACAACTCCGGCTCCGGAATTAGGATCTATTGTTATTAAAGAAGCATTAAAAAGAGCAGGTGTTGCTCCGGAACAGGTAGATCATGTATACATGGGTTGTGTAATCCAGGCAGGTCTTGGTCAGAATGTTGCACGTCAGGCTTCCCTGAAAGCAGGACTTCCGGTTGAGACTCCGGCAGTTACAGTCAATGTAGTTTGCGGATCCGGTCTTAACTGTGTGAACATGGCAGCACAGATGATCCAGGCAGGAGATGCTGATATTGTAGTTGCAGGTGGTATGGAAAATATGTCTATGGCTCCATATGCACTGAAAAATGCACGTTATGGATACAGAATGGGAAATGCACCGATGGTTGATACCATGGTAAATGACGCACTGTGGGATGCATTTAATGACTATCACATGGGAATTACTGCTGAGAATGTAGCAGAGCAGTGGGGACTTACAAGAGAACAGCTCGATGAATTTGCAGCAACAAGCCAGCAGAAGGCATGCGCAGCAATTGAAGCAGGAAAATTCAAAGATGAGATCGTTCCTGTAGAAGTGAAGAAGAAAAAAGAAACCATCGTAGTTGATACAGATGAAGGACCGCGTCCGGGAACAACAGCAGAAGGAATCGCAAGACTTCGTCCGGCATTCAAAAAAGATGGTATCGTAACAGCAGCAAATGCTTCAAGTATCAATGACGGAGCAGCAGCAATCGTTGTTATGAGTGAAGAAAAAGCAAAAGAACTTGGTGTTACACCAATGGCAACATGGGTAGCCGGAGCACTCGGCGGAGTAGATCCTTCTATCATGGGTGTCGGACCGGTAGCAGCTACAAATAAAGTAATGGCTAAGACAGGACTTTCTGTAGACGACATGGATCTGATCGAAGCAAACGAAGCTTTCGCAGCACAGTCACTTGCAGTAGCACATGATCTGAAATTCGACATGGATAAAGTAAATGTAAACGGTGGAGCGATTGCTCTCGGACATCCGGTAGGAGCTTCAGGATGCCGTATCCTTGTTACACTTCTTCATGAGATGCAGAAACGTGATGCAAAGAAAGGTCTTGCAACACTTTGTATCGGTGGCGGAATGGGATGTGCTACAATCGTAGAACGTGATTAATAAACCAGATCAAAAGGAGATGTTGATGATGGAATTTATTACATATGAAGTAGAAGGACAGGTTGGAATTATTACGATCAATCGTCCAAAGGCTCTGAACGCACTGAACAGTGCAGTTCTTGATGAACTTGATGCAACAATCAATGGTGTTGATCTTGACGCAGTCAGATGCCTGATCCTTACAGGAGCAGGAGAAAAATCTTTTGTAGCCGGTGCAGATATCGCTGAGATGAGTACTCTTACAAAAGAAGAGGGAGAAGCTTTTGGTAAGAAAGGAAATGATATTTTCCGTAAGATCGAAACACTTCCGATCCCGGTAATCGCAGCAGTTAATGGATTCGCTCTTGGCGGCGGATGTGAAATCTCCATGAGCTGTGATATCCGTATCTGTTCAGACAATGCAGTATTCGGACAGCCGGAGGTTGGTCTTGGAATCACACCTGGATTTGGCGGAACCCAGAGACTTGCAAGACTTGTAGGACCTGGCATGGCAAAACAGATGATTTACACTGCAAGAAATATCAAAGCGGATGAGGCTTTCAGAATCGGTCTTGTAAATGCGGTTTATCCACAGGAAGAACTGATGACGGCAGCTAAGAAGATGGCAGCGGGAATCGCGAAGAATGCTCCGATTGCAGTAAGACACTGCAAACAGGCAATCAATGAAGGTCTTGAGAAGGGAATGGATGAAGCAATCGTAGTAGAAGAAAAACTCTTTGGCGGATGCTTTGAATCTTATGACCAGAAAGAAGGAATGGCAGCATTCCTTGAGAAAAGAAAAGTAGAAGCTTTCCTTAATAAATAAGTACAAATTAATATAGGGGAGAAATCACACTCCCCTGAACATTTCTTATATAAAATGGAGGTAATTTCAATGAAAGTAGGAATTATTGGCGCAGGAACAATGGGACAGGGCATTGCAAAAGCATTTGCTCAGGTAGATGGATATGAAGTAGCTCTTTGCGACATCAAACAGGAATGGGCAGAAGGCGGAAAAGCTAAAATTGCCAAAGGCTATGACAGACTTGTTCAGAAAGGAAAATTAACTCAGGAAGCAGTTGATGCAATCCTTGCTAAAATCACTCCGGGACTCAAAGAAGATCTCTGCGCAGATTGTGATCTGATCGTAGAAGCAGCATTTGAGAACATGGAAGTTAAGAAAACTACATTCGGTGAACTTGATAAGATCGCAAAACCTGAATGCATTTTCGCATCAAATACCTCCAGCCTTTCTATCACAGAAATCGGCAACGGACTTACCCGTCCAATGATCGGTATGCATTTCTTCAACCCGGCAGACCGTATGAAATTAGTAGAAGTGATCGCAGGCGTAAATACACCGGCTGAAACTGTAGATGCAATAAAGAAGATCGCAGAAGAAATCGGAAAGACACCTGTACAGGTTAATGAAGCAGCAGGTTTTGTTGTAAACCGTATCCTTGTTCCGATGATCAACGAAGCAGCTTTCATCAAAATGGAAGGTGTATCTGACATCGCAGGAATCGATGCAGCTATGAAGCTTGGAGCAAACCATCCAATGGGACCTTTAGAGCTTGGTGATTTTATCGGACTTGATATCTGCCTTGCTATCATGGATGTTCTTTACGCAGAAACAGGCGACAGCAAATACCGTGCATGCCCACTGCTTCGTAAGATGGTCCGTGGCGGAAATCTTGGTGTTAAGAGCGGAAAAGGATTCTATGTATACAATGCAGACCGCACAAAAACTCCGGTTGATGCACAGTAATATGATGTAAGTGTCAAAAGTATAAATTGCGTTTGTGCTTGCATAAATAAGCAATCCGATTACATCAGTGAGTGGCAAAATTTACTTTTGACACTCACATCGTAATGGATGTTCTAAATAAAGACATGGAGGAAGAATAAATGGATTTCGGATTAGATAAGAAACACGAAATGGCGAGAACTCTGTTTAAAGAATTCGCAGAAAACGAAGTAAAACCACTTGCACAGGAAGTGGATGAAACAGAAGTTTTCCCAAGAGCAACAGTTGAAAAAATGGCGAAATATGGATTCCTCGGTATTCCGGTACCGAAGGAATACGAAGGACAGGGATGCGATCCTCTGACATACGTAATGTGTGTAGAAGAACTTGCAAAGGTTTGTGCTACAACATCTGTAATTGTATCTGCACATACCTCCCTTTGTATTGACCCGATCCTGACATACGGAACACCGGAGCAGAAAGCAAAATATGTTCCGGATCTTGCATCAGGAAGAAAGCTTGGAGCTTTCGGTCTTACAGAACCAGGAGCAGGTACAGATGCACAGGGACAGCAGACGAAGGCTGTTCTCGACGGAGATGAATGGGTATTAAACGGATCAAAATGCTTTATCACAAACGGTAAAGAAGCAGATGTTTACATCATTATCGCCGTAACAGGTATTGTTGAAAAACGTGGCAGAAAGATGAAAGAGATTTCTGCATTCATCGTAGAAAAAGATACTCCGGGATTCACATTCGGAACCAAAGAAAAGAAAATGGGTATCCGTGGATCTTCAACTTACGAGCTTATTTTTGAAGACTGCCGTATTCCGAAAGAAAATCTCCTTGGAGCACAGGGCAAGGGCTTCGGTATCGCTATGCATACTCTGGATGGCGGACGTATCGGTATTGCCGCTCAGGCTCTTGGAATCGCTGAAGGCGCACTTGACAGAACAATCGCATATGTAAAAGAAAGAAAACAGTTCGGACGCACGATTGGCCAGTTCCAGAATACACAGTTCCAGCTTGCAGATATGGCTACAAAGGTAGAGGCTGCAAGAATGATGGTATACAAAGCTGCCATGGCAAAAGCTACACAGAAAGTTTACTCTGTCGAAGCTGCACAGGCTAAGCTTTATGCAGCAGAAGTAGCGATGGAAGTTACTACAAAGGCTGTTCAGTTACATGGTGGATACGGATACATCAGAGAATACGATGTAGAACGTATGATGCGTGACGCAAAGATCACAGAAATCTACGAAGGAACTTCAGAAGTTCAGCGTATGGTTATTTCTGGAAACTTATTGAAATAGGAGGTACGAATCGTGAAGATAGTTGTTTGTGTAAAACAGGTACCGGATACAAAAGGCGGAGTTCAGTTTAATCCGGACGGTACACTTAACAGAGCTGCAATGCTTGCAATTATGAACCCGGATGACAAAGCAGGTCTTGAGGCCGCACTTAGATTAAAAGACCAGTATGGAGCAGAAGTAACTGTACTTACAATGGGACTTCCAAAAGCAGCCGATGTGCTTCGCGAAGCACTTGCAATGGGAGCTGATAAAGCAATTCTTGTAACAGACAGAGTACTTGGAGGAGCTGATACATGGGCTACATCAAGCACCATCGCAGCAGCAATCCGCAAACTCGATTATGACCTGATCATCACAGGACGTCAGGCAATCGATGGTGATACAGCACAGGTTGGACCGCAGATTTCCGAACATCTGGACATCCCGGTTATCTCTTATGCACAGGATATCAAAGTAGAAGGCGACAGCGTGATCGTACAGCGTCAGTTCGAAGACAGATATCATGTACTGAAAGCAAAAATGCCTTGCCTTATCACTGCACTTTCAGAATTAAATGAACCACGTTATATGACACCAGGTGGAATCTTCGATGCTTGTGATGCTGAGATCACAACATGGGGAAGAGCAGATCTTACTACACTGGATGATGCAAATATCGGTCTTGCAGGATCGCCTACAAAGATTGCGAAAGCATCTGACAAAGTAAGAAAAGGGGCAGGAGAAAAAGTTGCTCTTGATCCGGAAGAAGCAGTATCTTACCTGATGGGAAAATTAACAGAGAAACATATCATTTAATAAGAAGGAAAAGTGGTGAATATCATGAACTTAGAAGAATATAAGGGAGTATATGTCTTTGCTGAACAGGTGGACAACAAACTGAGCGGAATCGCATTTGAACTTCTTGGAAAAGCAAAAGACCTTGCAGCAGACTTAAATGCAGAAGTAGCAGCCGTTCTGATCGGTTCTGACGTAAAAGGACTTGCAGATGAACTTGCAGCATACGGAGCAGATAAAGTAATCGTAGTAGATGATCCGGAACTGAAAGAATACAGAACAGAACCATACGCACACGCGCTGGCATCTGTAATTGAAAAATATAAACCGGAGATCATGTTAGTTGGTGCAACAGCAATCGGACGTGACCTTGGTCCTAGAGTATCCGCAAGAGTACAGACAGGTCTTACAGCAGATTGTACACAGCTTGAGATCGGTGATTTCCCGATCAACCCGGTAGCAGGAAAAGAGCAGAAGCACAATCAGCTTCTTATGACTCGTCCGGCATTTGGCGGAAATACAATTGCTACCATCGCTTGCCCGGATAATCGTCCGCAGATGGCAACCGTTCGTCCTGGTGTTATGCAGAAGATCGCTAAGATCGAAGGAGCAAAAGCAAACGTAGAAGAATTCAATCCTGGATTCACACCGGATAACAAATATGTTGAGATCATGGAAGTTGTCAAATCTGTATCTGAGACAGTTGATATCATGGATGCCAAGATTCTTGTATCCGGTGGACGTGGAGTCGGAAGTGCAGAAAACTTCAAGATCCTGGAAGACCTTGCAGAAGCACTTGGCGGAGAAGTAAGCTGCTCACGTGCAGTTGTAGATAACGGCTGGAAACCAAAAGATCTTCAGGTAGGACAGACAGGTAAGACTGTTCGTCCTAAGGTATATTTTGCAATCGGTATTTCCGGAGCGATCCAGCATGTAGCAGGTATGGAAGAATCTGATCTGATCATTGCGATCAACAAAGATGAGACAGCTCCGATCTTTGATGTAGCTGATTACGGTATCGTCGGAGATCTGAATAAGATCGTACCAGAGCTTACCAAACAGATCAAAGAAGCAGTTGCTGCTAAAAAATAAAGAATAGCTGGTAAAACAAAGATGGTGTCGCAAAGAAGCGGCACCATTTTTGTGTATATAAATCGAGTAGAAGTTGGCCTGCTCGATTTTCGTGCGGAAAGCTTGTGCGTCTGGGGGATATTATGGTATACTCTATAAGATATAGACTTTGTAGTTATAGCTTAAGTAGGAGTGTGAATAAATGGCACAAAGAATCAAAAGCAAACGAAGGAAGGCTGTAAAAAAGCAGGCGGTTCATTATTTTGATTACAGTCTTCTGGCGATTATTATATTTCTGATGTGTTTTGGACTGGTGATGCTATACAGTATCAGTTCCTATGAAGCACGAACGGAATACGGAGATGGGATGTACTTTCTGAAAAGACAGGGAATCATCGGACTTGGAAGTATTGTTGTGATGATGTGGGTTTCTCGCCTGGATTATCATATGTTTTCGAAATATGCAGCAATGAGCTACTGGGGATCCATGCTTCTTCTTGCACTTGTTAAATTTACACCACTTGGTATTGAGGTAAATGGTGCACGAAGATGGTTCCGGCTTCCGGCTAATCAGTCATTCCAGCCGGCAGAGGTTATGAAGATCGCTGTGATCATATTTATCCCATACCTGATCTGCAGAATGGGGAATAAAGTACACACCCTGAAAGGATCGCTGGGAGTTGTGGCGTGGGGAGGTTTGGCAGCACTGGGAGTTTATGTGCTGACTGAGAATCTAAGCTCTGCGATCATTGTAATGGGAATTTCCTGCTGTATCCTTTTTGTCGTACATAAGAAGCAGAAGATTTTTCTGTGGATTGCAGGAGGCGGGCTGACTGTTTTTGTGGTGGGATCATATATCCTCGGAAGACTTCTTGAGAACAGTACCAGCTTCCGACTCAGACGTATCATTGCCTGGCTGAACCCGGAAAAATATGCGTCAACGATTTCTTTCCAGACGGTGCAAGGGTTATATGCGATCGGATCAGGTGGCTTTTTCGGGAAAGGACTGGGAAATGGTGTGCAAAAGACGGTAATACCGGAAGTGCAGAACGACATGATCCTGTCAGCAATCTGTGAAGAACTTGGGGTATTTGGAGTGATCATTATCCTGGTTTTGTTCGGCCTTCTGATCTACAGGCTGCTTTTTATTGCACAGAACGCACCTGATCTGTATGGAGCACTGATCATGACAGGAATTATGTCACATATCGCGATCCAGGTAATTCTTAATGTCATGGTAGTTACGAACATGATGCCGAATACCGGAATTACATTGCCGTTTATCAGTTATGGTGGTACATCCATCCTGTTCCTGATGATAGAGATGGGAATGGCACTTGGAATTTCCAGAAGAATTAAACTGGAAGGGTAAAAAAAGCTTTTTTTTCAAAGAAAAGTGTGGTATGATGTTATAAGTGGTAATGAAAACCATGTATAATGGATGCAAATGACACGTTTCGGAGGTTTGGATTATGAGTTATAAAGTGATTGTGGACAGTTGTGGAGAATTGACAGCAGAGATGAAGGCTTCAGGTCGGTTTGAGACAGCATCACTGGGACTGGAGGTTGGAGATTATCATATAATTGATGATGAATCTTTCAATCAGGCTGAATTTTTGAAGAACGTAGCTGAATGCCCGACATGTCCAAAGTCAAGTTGTCCGTCTCCGGAGACATTTATGGAAGGATATCACTGTGATGCGGAACATGTATATGCTGTTACGTTGTCTTCTGAACTGAGCGGTTCTTATAACAGTGCCGTACTGGGCAAGAATTTATATGAAGAAGAATATGGCGAGAAAGATATTTATGTGTTCAACTCAAAATCTGCATCAGTAGGACAGACACTGGTCGGGATGAAGATTGCGCAGTGTGAAGAGCGGGGCATGACATTCGAGGAAGTGGTAGCTGCTGTAGAAGCATATATTGAAGAGCAGCACACATATTTTGTTCTTGAGACGCTTGAGACGCTCCGTAAGAATGGAAGACTTACAGGATTGAAAGCAATTGCGGCGACAGTACTGAATATTAAGCCGGTGATGGGTTCTACTGCTAAGGGAGAGATTTGCCAGCTGGGTCAGGCGCGCGGAATTAAAAAAGCACTTAAGAATATGGTGGATTGTGTGATTGCAGATCTGAAAGATCCGGAGAACAAGGTACTTGCAATTTCGCATTGTAACTGCCCGCAGAGAGCACAGGATGTGAAGAAGATGCTGGAAGAACGTGTGAAATTAAAAGACATTATTATTCTGGATACCAGAGGTGTCAGTAGCATGTATGCGAATGATGGCGGAGTGATTATTGCAGTATAGCTTGTATCAATCGTAAAAGTGTGATAGAATATACTGGTTAGATTGATTGCGAAGGAGACTTACAGATATGAGTCAGAAAAAAGTAGATTATTATAAACAGGCAAAAGCGAACAGAAAGCGTGAAGAAAGAAAGAAAAACTTGCGAAAAGCTTTTGATTATACGATTCTTGGGCTGATTGCACTTGCAATCGTTGTCTGGATTGGATGGTCCGCTTATGATCTGTATGAATCAAAGCAGCCAAGAGCAGTAGCAGAAGTTGATTATTCTGCTGTAAGTGATTATATCCAGTCACTTAATACTGCGGAGTAGATGAAAAGAAGAAAGTGGAGAGATGGTTCCATTGTGGAACGGTTTCTCCACTTTTTTTATGTACTGTGTGGGGAATGGAGTATAAAACGCTCCACTTTTCACCACAAAATGAATGAAAAATGGAAAAAATACGATTTATCGGACTTTTTTCAGAATGGATAAAATCGAAAAAGTGCTTGAAAAGGGCGGAAAAGTGGGGTACAATGGATACAAGTGGTAGAAAGTGGAGCGAAGTGGAGCAAAGTGGCATGGAAAGTGGCAGACCACTTTGAAAGAAGGTGATCCTATGTTGACTGGAGAATTTAATCATAGTATTGATTCAAAAGGCAGGCTGATTATTCCTTCCAAATTACGAGAAAGTCTGGGAGAACATTTCGTAATTACGAAAGGGATGGACGGCTGCTTATTTCTGTATCCGGACAACGAATGGAAAGCCTTTGAAGAGAAGCTTAGAACCTTACCGCTTACAAACAAAAAAGCCAGAGACTTTAAGCGTTTCTTTCTTGGAAGTGCTACGGAAGGAGAACTTGACAAACAAGGGAGAGTTTTGATATCTTCTTCTCTTCGCGCTTATGCAGATCTTGAAAAAGAGGTTGTTCTAGCAGGTGTGCTGGACAAGGTCGAGATCTGGGGTAAAGAGGCGTGGGAAGCACGTACAGCTGATGTTGAGGAAAATATCGAGGACATTGCAAATGACATGGAAGATTTGGGACTTAGCATCTAAATAGATCTTTTAATTAGGAGGACACCATGGCATTTAAGCATAAATCAGTATTACTGGATGAGACAATCGAAGGACTGAACATCAAGCCGGACGGTATTTATGTTGATGGCACACTTGGAGGAGGCGGACATGCATACGAAGTATGTCGGCGTTTAAACAACAAGGGGAGTTTTATAGGAATAGACCAGGATGCGGCGGCAATTGAAGCAGCAGGCACCCGATTAAGCGACTTCGGGGAGAGAGTTACAATAATCCGGAGCAATTATTGTGATATGAAGTCGAGGCTCCATGAGAAAGGGATTGACAAGGTCGATGGAATCGTACTCGATCTGGGCGTATCATCTTATCAGTTAGATACGGCAGATCGTGGTTTTTCCTATCGCGTAGATGCGCCTTTGGATATGAGAATGGACACACGCCAGACTTTATCTGCAAAGGAGATTGTCAATGGCTACAGTGAGATGGACCTTTTTCGGATTATTCGCGACTATGGTGAGGACAAATTTGCGAAGAATATAGCAAAACATATTGTTATGGCAAGAGAGAAAGGTCCTATTGAAACAACCGGGCAGCTGGCAGAGATTATCAGACAGTCTATACCGATGAAGTTTCAGAAGATGTCGGGGCATCCGGCAAAAAGAACCTTTCAGGCAATCCGGATTGAATGTAACCGGGAACTGGAGGTACTCAGGGATTCACTTGACGATATGATCGATATTTTAAATCCGGGAGGAAGGATATGCATCATCACGTTCCATTCCCTGGAGGACAGAATTGTCAAAGGAATTTTTAAAAAGAATGAGAATCCATGCACATGTCCGAGTACTTTTCCGGTATGTGTGTGTGGAAAAGTTTCCAAAGGAAAAGTTATTACGAAAAAACCGATTCTTCCAAGTGAAGAAGAGATGGAAGTGAACAGTCGTTCTAAGAGTGCGAAGCTGCGTATCTTTGAGCGCGTATAGAATTTGAAAGGGTGGTGCTGTATGGCAAAATACAGTCAGAGAATACAGGCAGACAGACGTACAGTAACAAGCCGAGGAATGTACATATACGGAAATACAGTTCGCCAGGCAGAAGTCATGCCACAGCGACAAGAGGAACCAAGAAAAAAACATAAAAAGAAAAAACTGGACAGACAGATTTTGAAAAATCGAAGAAAAGCAATGCGGATGAATCCTGCATATGTGATGTTTCTTTCAATTGCGGCAGTGGCAGCACTTGTAGTCTGTGTATGGTATCTGCAGGTACGTGCAGAGCTTACAAGCCGGACAGAGCATATTACCGAGCTGCAGCAGGAACTGGCAGATGCAAAAGAAGAGAATACAACTAGATATAACGTAGTAATGGATTCTGTGAATCTGGAAGAAGTAAGAGACCGTGCAATCAATGATCTTGGTATGGGATATGCGACTTCGGATCAGATCGTTGAATATCAGAACCCGGTTAATGATTATGTAAAACAGTACGAAAGTATTCCGAAAAGCGGAGTGCTTGGACAGACAACAGATAAATAGGTTTATGAACAAAGGTGAATAGCATGTCAAAAAGAAGAAAAAGAAAGACTTCCGTTCTGAGGCAGAAATTCACGGTGGGAATGCAGAAAAAGCTGGTAATGCTCTTTATAGCGATATTACTGGCTTTTGTTATTCTTGTCGGAAGAATTACCTATATCAATGCCTCGTCAGGAGAAGATTATACCAAGACAGTACTGGATCAGCAGCAGTATGTGAGTCAGTCGATTCCGTTCAAGCGTGGAGATATTGTAGACACAAACGGCACAAAGCTTGCGACAAGTGAGCGTGTATACAATGTGATTCTGGATGCAAAGGTCTTACTTTCAGACGAGACAAAAAAAGCAGAAAACATAGAAGCTACGAAAAAAGCGCTGAAAAGTTATTTTCAGATCAAGGCATCGGCAGTGGATGCAATTATCGCGGACAGTCCGGACAGTCGGTACAATATTCTGAAAAAAGGAATTTCCTACGATGATGCAAAGGCATTTGAAGCGGCAGAGAAGAAAAATTCCAAGATCAAAGGAGTCTGGCTGGAAGAGGATTATGTCAGAAAATATCCATATAATACACTTGCCTGCGATGTCCTGGGATTCAGCGTATCGGGAAATGTGGGAGCAAGCGGACTGGAAGCATCCTATAATTTAACGCTGAATGGAACGGATGGACGCAGATATGGTTATCAGAATGAAGACTCGGCAATTGAAAACACGGTGAAAGAGCCGATAAATGGAAATACGATCGTAACAACGATTGATGCGAACCTGCAGTCTATCGTGGAAAAGCATCTGGAAGAGTTTAACCAGGCGCATACAGATGAAGCGCAGGAGGGGATGGGATTTAAAAACGGAGCTGTGATCATGATGAACCCGAATACCGGAGAAGTTCTGGCAATGGCTTCCTCACCTACCTATGATCTGAATAATCCGAGAGATCTATCCAAGTATTATACAGAGGAAGAATTAACCGGAATGAGCAGTGACGATAAGATCGACGCTCTGAATGAACTCTGGAGAAACTTCTGCGTGAGCGATACTTTTGAGCCGGGATCTACGATCAAACCATTTACGGTTGCAACAGGTCTGGAGATTGGTGCACTGAAAGGTGATGAGACCTATTACTGCGGTGGTTCCCTTCAGATCGATGAATGGGAGATTAAATGTATCTCTTATGATAATGGTGGACACGGGCAGCAGAATCTGACACAGGTTATGGAAAATTCATGTAACGTTGCCCTGATGCAGATTGGTCTGGCAATCGGACCGGAAGAATTCTGTAAGTACCAGAGTATTTTTGGATTCGGTCAGTATACGGGGATTGATCTTCCGGGTGAGGCGGTTGGTATTTTGCAGTCACCGGATGGAATGATCAAAACGGATCTTGCAACCAACTCTTTCGGACAGAATTTTAACGTAACTATGCTTCAACTTGCGACAGGAGTCTGTTCTCTGATCAATGGTGGCGATTATTATGAACCGCATCTTGTAAAAGCCATTCAGGATGAGAACGGAAATGTGATCCAGACTATTGATCCGGTGTTGGAGAAGAAGACGATTTCTAAAGAAACTTCTGATAAGCTGAAAAGTTATATGTACAGTGTTGTTCAGAACGGTAGCGGTAGATATGCACAGGTAGAAGGTTATGATATCGGTGGTAAGACCGGTACAGCGGAAAAACTGCCCCGTGGAGAGAATAAGAACGTGGTATCCTTTATCGGATATGCACCGCAGGAGAATCCGGAAATTATGATTTATGTAGTCATCGATGAACCGAATGCTCCGGATCAGTCAGCGACCAGCAGCCTGATCTCGCAGCTCGCTTCTGATATTATGGCAGAAGCATTTCCATATTTGAATATTACAAAGGCTCCGGCTGAGTAATTTGGGTATAACCCCGGAAGACAGATAATACAGTAATAGTAAGAATCTGTTTTTCGGGGTTTTTATGCGGAATAAGACTTATAATAAAAAGAAAATGCTGGTAGTATTTTTAAGCGCGCTTCTGATGATTTTTTTTCTGATCGCAAGACTGGTGTATCTGATGATATTTGATGCTGCGTATTATCAGCAGAAGGCAAAAATGTTGCACGAAAGGGAGAGGGAGATCAAGGCGGCAAGGGGAGAGATCATTGACAGAAATGGAAAAGTCCTTGCGACAAATAAAGCGGTGTGTACCATATCTGTTATCCATAGTCAGATAACAGATCCGGAGAGAGTGATCCAGGTTCTTGCCGATGAGCTGGGAATAGAGAAAGAAATGATTCGGAAAAGAGTCGAAAAAGTTTCTTCCAGGGAAAAAATAAAGACAAATGTGGAGAAAGAGACCGGAGACCGGATTCGTGCATATGAACTGGACGGGGTGAAGGTAGATGAGGATTTTAAACGGTACTATCCATATGGCAATCTGGCTTCAAAGGTTCTTGGATTTACCGGTGGAGACAATCAGGGAATCATTGGACTGGAAGTAAAGTATGAAAATTATCTGAAAGGTGTGAACGGAATGATTCTGACAACAACTGATGCCAGAGGGATTGAGCTTGCGGATACGCTGGAAGACAGAGTAGAACCGGTCTCCGGAGACACTCTGCAGGTAAGCCTGGACTATAATATTCAGGAATATGCACAGCAGGCTGCGGAAAAAGTAATGGAAGAAAAACAGGCAGATGCAGTTGTGATTCTGATCTTGAATCCAAAAACAGGGGAAATCTATGCCTGCGTCAATATTCCGGAGTTTGATCTGAATGACCCGTTTACATTACCGGAGGGAACGGATTCTGCTTTGAATGATGAAGAAAAACAGGCAATGCTGAATCAGATGTGGCGGAACAGGAGTATCAATGATACTTATGAACCAGGATCGATCTTTAAGGTATTTACTGCTTCGGCGGCGTTGGAAGAGGGAGTGGTCAAAGAAGAAGATACTTTTTACTGTCCTGGATACAAGCTTGTGGAAGACCGCCGGATCCGGTGTGCGAGGACGACTGGACATGGAGCTGAGACTTTTGTACAGGGGGTGCAGAATTCCTGCAATCCGGTTTTTATTGAAGTAGGGATGCGGCTTGGAACAGAGAATTTTTATAAATATTTTGAAAAATTCGGATTGATGGGGAAGACAGGTGTAGATCTTCCGGGAGAGGCTGCAACGATCATGCACAAGAAGGAAAATGTAGGGCAGGTAGAGCTGGCAACGATGTCGTTTGGACAGTCTTTTCAAGTGACACCGATGCAGATGGCAACAACAGTATGCTCTCTGGTAAATGGGGGAAAAAGGATCACTCCTCATTTTGGCGTCGCCGTTTATGATGCGGAAAGTGGAGAGAAGGAAGAAACGATTTCTTATGGAAAAAGAAAACAGATTCTTTCTAAAGAAACGTCAGAAAAGATGAGAAGGATACTGGAAACGGTTGTGTCTGAGGGAGGAGGAAAAAAAGCACAGATTGAAGGATACCGGATCGGAGGAAAGACAGCGACCAGCCAGACACTGCCAAGAAGTGCGAACCGTTATATAGGATCTTTTATCGGATTTGCACCTGCAGATGATCCGCAGGTAGCAGCAATGGCAATTATTTACAACCCACAGGGTATCTATTATGGCGGGACGATAGCAGCTCCGGTTGTGCGCGATATTTTCGACAATATTCTTCCCTATCTTGGAATCGAACGGGAAGAAAACCCGTGAAGCAGTTGAAAAAACAGGGCAGATACATTATACTAAAGCGTAGAATCTGAGCCTTTAAGGTAAGGGCTGATTTTGAAAACAAAAGAAAGACAGAGGTGTATTATGGATTTTACAATGGTCATACCGGTGCTGATCGCGTTTGTTCTCAGTGTGGCAGCAGGACCGGTGGTAATTCCTGTTTTAAGAAGACTCAAGATGGATCAGACAGAGAGAGAGGACGGGGTGAAGTCGCATCTTAAAAAAGCCGGAACGCCGACGATGGGAGGCGTGATGATCTTGTTTGCGATTGCGGTCACTTCTCTGATCTATGTAAGAGAGTATCCGAAGGTGATCCCGGTACTTTTTGTAACGATTGGATTCGGACTGGTTGGATTCCTGGATGATTATCTGAAAGTTGTTCTTCACAGATCAGATGGACTGATGCCGATGCAGAAGATGGCACTCCAGATCGTGATCACAGCGATTTTTGCATTTTACATCGTGAAAGTGGCAAAGATACCGCTTACCATGCTGATACCGTTTTCCGGTGGAAAATATCTGAACATCGGCTGGTTTGCCATTCCGGTACTTTTTATTGCGGTGATCGGTACCGTCAATGGTGTGAATTTTACAGATGGACTGGACGGTCTTGCATCCAGTGTAACAGTTCTTGTGGCAACCTTCTTTACGGTTGTTGCGATCGGAACAAAGAGTGGGATTGAACCGATTACCTGTGCGGTGGTAGGTGCGCTGCTGGGATTCTTATTATTCAACGTTTATCCGGCAAGTGTATTTATGGGCGATACCGGTTCACTGGCTCTGGGAGGATTTGTTGCTTCGACAGCATACATGCTCCAGATGCCGTTATTTATTATCATCGTAGGACTGATCTATCTGGTAGAAGTTTTATCAGTTATGATCCAGGTAACATATTTTAAGAAAACAGGCGGAAAGCGTTTCTTTAAAATGGCGCCGATCCACCATCATTTCGAGCTGTGTGGATGGAGCGAGACACGGGTGGTTGCAGTATTTTCAATTGTAACTGCAATTCTGTGCCTGGTTGCACTGCTGGCATTATAGGAGGCTTATAAGAATGGATTTACAAGGAAAGAAAGTGTTGGTATTTGGTGCGGGAATCAGTGGGATCGGATCCTGCGGATTACTGGAAAAAGAAGGGGCAGAGGTAATTCTGTATGATGGAAATGATAAAAAAGATGCAGAGGCAATGAAAGCACAGCTTGGTGATGGAAGCAAAGTCCGTGTTGTCCTCGGAGCTTTTCCGGAAGAAGAGATGGAAAGTCTTGATCTGGTTGTAATGAGTCCGGGGGTGCCGACTGATCTGCCGATTGTTCTGGCTATGAAAGAAAAAGGAATTCCTGTCTGGGGCGAGATTGAGCTTGCCTATGTATGCGGAAAAGGAGATGTGCTTGGAATTACCGGAACCAATGGGAAAACGACAACAACCTCTCTTTTAGGCGAGATTATGAAAAATGCCCGTGACAGCGTTTTTGTTGTGGGAAATATCGGTACACCATATACGAATGCCGCAGCAGATACCAGAGAAGATTCTGTGATCGTGGCAGAGCTTTCAAGCTTCCAGCTGGAGAGTATTCATACCTTCCATCCAAAGGTAAGTGCAGTTCTTAATATCACACCGGATCATCTGAACCGCCATCATACGATGGAAGCATATATTCGTGCAAAGATGAATATTGCGAAGAATCAGACACCAGAAGATATCTGTGTTCTCAATTATGAAGATGAAGAGACAAGAAAGATGGCAGATGAATTTCAGGCAAGTGTTCTATTTTTCAGCAGTAAGCATAAACTGGAACAGGGTATTTATCTTGACGGAGAAGATATTGTATACAAACCGGAAAAGGAGAAAGAAGGAACGGTCATCTGCAAGACCGGCGAATTACAGATCCTTGGCGTCCACAATTATGAGAATGTTATGGCAGCGGTTGCAATGGCAGCAGCTTACGGTGTAGATCTGGATGTGATCCGTAAGTCTGTACTTGCATTTAAGGGGGTTGAGCATCGTATTGAATATGTGGCAGAGAAGAACGGGGTTGTCTATTACAATGACTCTAAAGGAACGAATCCGGATGCGGCGATCAAGGGAATCCAGGCAATGAACCGCCCGACGATCCTGATCGGTGGTGGATATGATAAACAATCCGATTTCCATGAATGGATCCAGAGCTTTGATGGAAAAGTCCGCTATCTGGTACTGATCGGTGCTACAAAAGAGCAGATTCAGAAAGAAGCAGCAGAGTGCGGATTTCATGACTGTATTTTAAAAGATACTTTCGAAGAAGCACTCGATACCTGTGTGGAGCTTGCAAGACCCGGAGATGCAGTTCTGCTGTCACCGGCATGTGCAAGCTGGGGAATGTTCCCGAACTATGAAGTGCGTGGGGAAGAATTCAAAAAATACGTAAATGCGTTATAAAAGAAATAAAATAATTTCATATAATCTGTATCAAAGGGCGTGAAACAAAGTGGAGGAAAAAGGGAAAAAGGGGCGTATGGATTACACGCTTCTGTTGATTGTTGTTCTCCTGGTTGTGATCGGACTGGTGATCTTATACAGTACCAGTGCATATAACGGTCAGGTGAAATTTCATGATTCCTTTTACTATCTGAAAAAGCAGGCGTTTGCGACGGTGCTTGGAATTGTACTGATGCTGTTCGTGGCGGGGATGGATTACCATATCTGGCAGAGACTGGCAATATTTGGTTATCTGGCAGCGGTTGCACTTTCGGTTGCGGTCATGTTGTTTGGCAGAGAAATTAACGGGTCCAAAAGATGGTTAGCTTTGGGCCCGTTTTCTTTTCAGCCATCGGAATTTGCGAAAGTTGCACTAATTCTTTTTCTGGCGGATCTTGTGACGAAGAACGTAAAAACAATTGGGAAAATGTGGACACTTTGCAGGATCATGTTCTGGATCCTTCCGATCGTGGGACTTGTGGGAGCGAGCAATTTAAGCACGGCGATCATTATTCTGGGAATCGGTGTGATCCTGATCTTTGTAGCAAGCCCGAAATATGCGCAGTTTGCCTTGATGGGACTCGCAGGCGCGTGCTTTATGGGGCTTTTTCTTGCCCTTGAAAGCTACCGGCTGGAACGGCTTGCTATCTGGAGAAATCCGGAAAAATATGAAAAAGGTTATCAGACACTGCAGGGACTTTACGCGATTGGATCCGGAGGAGTATTCGGAGTCGGGCTCGGAAACAGTGTGCAGAAGCTGGGGTTTGTACCTGAGGCACAGAATGATATGATCTTTTCAATTATTTGTGAAGAGCTTGGACTCGCAGGTGCGGGGATTATCGTTTTTCTGTTTCTGCTTCTGATCTGGCGCTTTTTCATGATTGCATCCGGAAGCAGGGATCTTTTTGGTGCGCTGATCGCGACTGGTGCAATGGCACATATGATGATCCAGGTTATTTTGAATATCGCAGTTGTGACGAATACGATTCCAAATACAGGGATCACACTTCCGTTCATCAGTTACGGAGGGACATCGGTGATGTTTCTTTTAATTGAAATGGGACTTGTGCTAAGTGTGTCACAAGTGGTAGACTAGACAGGAGATATACAAATGACGGAAGGAGGAAGATGCCTGGTGGGATGATACAGGAAGAAAGGAAAAAGAGAATCATAAAGCAGACTGCCATGAAAGCCATTCTGGTCATTATTATGGTTTGCATAGCTATGATTACGTTTCTTTTACTCTTTCAAGTGCGGAAAATCGAAGTATCAGGAAATCAGTATCTTAGCAGACAGGAGATTGCAGACTGGGTGCAGGATGATAATTGGTCTTCCAATTCGCTGTATGTGATGATCAGGAACCACCTGATGAATCACGAGCTGCTTCCGGCAATGGAAGAGGCAAATGTGACGATGAAGAATCCGTGGACTGTGAAGGTGACGATCAAAGAAAAGCGGGTGGCCGGTTATATCGTGTCAGGTGATGAATGTATCTATTTTGACAAGGATGGTATCGTACTTGCAAAGACAAAGGAGCTGTGGGATGGAATTCCGTGCATTGAAGGGCTGGAAGTAAAGAAGGTACAGCTTTACAAAGCACTTCCGGTCAGCAAGGCGAACAAAAAAGCATTTGCGAACCTTCTGGATATGACGATGACACTGAAAAAATGTGATCTCGCGCCGGATAAGATTGTTTGTTCCGGTTCAGATCTGTATCTTTTTTTCGGAAACAAATGTGTCAATGTCGGACACACGAATCTGGAAGAACGGATCATGCAGATATCGCCGATTCTTGAGAAGCTGGGAGATCAGGGAGGAACCCTGCATCTGGAAGATTTTAACACAGATAATATTACAATTACCTTCGAAAAAGATGTGATTCCGGACCTCGGAACATAATCTGTGTCAAGTGAATAAAAAAATAGGAAAATATACAAAATTCTATTGATATTTTTCGGAAAAAAATATATTATAGTCTTATGTATAACTAAGCGCATATTGACATTTAGGGTGTATAATATAATAAGGTGACGAAGGAGGAGAAACTCTTGTTAGAAATTAAAACAAATGAATCAGAAGCAGCAGCTAAAATAATTGTAGTCGGTGTAGGTGGCGGCGGAAACAATGCAGTCAACCGCATGATCGATGAACAGATTGCAGGTGTTGAATTTATTGCAATCAATACAGATAAACAGGCTCTTCAGTTATGTAAAGCTCCGACTCTTATGCAGATCGGAGACAAGCTTACAAAGGGGCTTGGTGCAGGGGCTAAACCGGAGATCGGTGAAAAAGCAGCTGAGGAAAGTGCCGAAGAGATCCAGTCAGCACTCAAGGGAGCTGATATGGTATTTGTTACCTGTGGTATGGGTGGCGGAACAGGAACAGGAGCAACTCCTGTTGTTGCACGTATTGCCAAAGAGCAGGGAGCACTTACTGTTGGCGTTGTAACTAAACCTTTCAAATTCGAATCCAAGACAAGAATGAACAATGCTCTTGCCGGAATCGAAAAATTAAAAGAAAATGTAGATACACTTATCGTTATCCCGAATGATAAGCTTCTTGAAATTGTAGACAGAAGAACAACTATGCCGGAAGCACTTAAGAAAGCTGATGAAGTTCTTCAGCAGGGTATCCAGGGTATCACAGACCTGATCAATGTACCTTCACTGATCAACCTTGACTTTGCCGATGTTCAGACAGTTATGACAGATAAAGGAATTGCTCATATCGGTATCGGACAGGGCAAAGGTGATGACAAGGCTCTTGAAGCAGTTAAGCAGGCAGTTGCCAGCCCTCTGCTTGAAACAACCATCGCAGGTGCATCTCACGTTATCATCAACATTTCAGGTGATATCACTCTTATGGATGCGAGTGATGCGGCAGAATATGTACAGGATCTTGCAGGTGAAGATGCAAATATCATCTTCGGTGCAATGTATGATGATTCCAAGTCAGATGAAGCAACTATCACAGTTATCGCAACAGGTCTTCACAATGTAGGCGGAACACAGAGCAAGCTTCAGTCAAGACTGGAACATAAAGCAGCTATGATGAACGGTGGAGCTGGAATGGGTGCAAGCAATATTTCCCGTCCACAGTTTAATCCGGGAGAATACAGCAATGTAGAAAGACCGGTATACGGAGGCAGACCGGTACAGCAGCAGACTACACAGGTACCACCGCTTCAGAGTACAAGAACTCCACAGAGCAAGGTGAAAGAGCAGTCTATCAAGATTCCGGATTTCTTCAAGAAATAAGAATGAAATAACAGGGAAACAGTAAGAAATTACTGTTTCCCTGTTTTTCATAGTTTACTGTTCATAGCGTACCATTTCGCGCCGCAGTCTCTGCATAATTTTCTTTTCAAGTCTTGATATGTAAGACTGGGAGATCCCAAGAAGATCGGCCACTTCTTTCTGCGTTTTTTCTTCCCCGTCGGGTGTCCCAAGTCCGAATCGCATCTGTACGATTACCCGTTCCCTGTTTGAAAGCCGTCCGATGGCTTTTCCAAGAAGTTTGTGTTCTGCTTCGGTTTCCATATCACGATAAATGGTATCTTCTTCAGTTCCAAGAATATCGGAGAGAAGAAGCTCATTTCCATCCCAGTCAACATTGAGCGGTTCATCGATGGAGACCTCCAGTTTGGTCTTGTTATTCCGGCGCAGATACATGAGGATCTCATTTTCAATACAACGGGAGGCATAGGTGGCAAGCTTGATATTTTTCTCTGGATTGAAGGTATTGATTGCTTTGATCAGTCCAATCGTGCCGATGGAGATCAGGTCTTCTACGCCCACACCGGTATTGTCAAATTTTTTCGCTATATATACAACCAGACGCAGGTTATGTTCAATAAGAAGCTTCTTTCCTTCTTCATCCTGCCCGCCTCCGAGAAGGGAAATGGCATGCCCTTCTTCTTCACTGCTAAGTGGGAGTGGCAGGATATCTGTCCCTCCTATGTAATGGATTTCCTGCTTTTCCGGGAAGAAAACACTGCGGAAAGAGGGAATCATTTTCAATTTAAAACAATCTGAAACAGCAACTTTTATCATCATTATAATCCTCCTAACAATCTTCAGGATGCAATAGCATTTCATATTTTCCGTTTCCAAAATTCTTCTGTTCGGAAATACCGATCAGTGGAGAATGGATCCAAAATTCAGATTCTCCTGTTATTTTCATCTTCTGGATAGAAAAAACAGGAAGAATACCGGTCGTCTTCTGTATAGTCTGGTACGGGATGTACCGGAGCCTTCCAGGTGAGATCTGGGAAGAAATCTTCTGACAGGCGTTTTTGCTGATAATATGAACCGGCTTCCCGGTCAGTGGATCAGAAAGATGATTGCCACTGTCCAGAAAGGCTTTCAGATGAAAATCTTTTCCATTTACAGTTAAAATCACATCATAACTATGGTCTTGTGATCTCCATAGTTTCTTTAGAAACAAAAGCCCATTATATAAAAGAAAGAAACCACAGATGCCAAGGGTGAAAAGAAAAGATGTGATCCGGAAAAATTTTCCAAAATAAAGACGGAGACAGCTCATGATACCTCCAAGGAGAAAGCTTGCAAGATAGAGCAGGATCCATGCTTTGAAAAAAACGGGAAATGTCCGGATTTTCAATCCGATCACTGTCATACAGGAATTTACCAGGAAAAACAGCAGGATATACCGGCTCCATACAGGGCATGGAAAAAATAAAATGACACAGGTCAGTAGTGAACCGGTAAAGGAACCGGCAAGAAGACTTCCATAAGTGGCAGAACATGGAAATACTTTTTTTACTGCCAGAAGAATCAGAAAATCCATCATCATATTTTCCAGAAACAATACATCCAGATATACTTCATACTGCATAGTCTTATCCTTCTTTCTCTTTAGCTGCTAAATAGATTTGGTACTTAAGCATGCTTTATTATAGAAAAGATGTGTTTCAGATTTTGTCAGAAGATGGAAAAAGCAGAATAATTTTATTCGACATGCTAAAATGCTGGATTTTTTATAAGAATTGTCGAAAAAGACAGGAAAAGACCGGCGTTCTATGTCGGAAGCCGGTCTCTGGAAAGAAAAGATCGGTATTTATCTGTCGTCACGATCCCATTTGTCAGCAAGATTCTGGATCTGTGACTCGAATTTTGCAAGATCTTTGTTTGCAAGACCTTCATTTTTAAGCACAACATCCATGAGGTGTTTGGCTGCTGCAACCACGCGGTTGAATGCAGTAAGAGCACGTGCTTTGGCTGGCTTTTCAACTGCTTTTTTCGGAAGCCTGATACCTTCAGAAAGTATGGTATCGGTTGCGAGATCAACACAGCCTCCGGAGTATGGCGCAAATGCCGGAATGCCGAAACGGTCTGTGATGGTAGCAGCGAAAGAATCTGTAACCGAATCCTCTCCATGTACAACAAAGATGTGGGATGGTTTCTCTTTGATTCCATCAATCCAGTTCAGAAGACCATTCATATCGGCATGTCCGCTGATCCCTGCAAGGACTTCAATCCGGGCATTAACCTCTACGTTTTCGCCAAAGAGCCGGACTGATTCCGGTTTGCTTTCGACAAGCTTGCGGCCAAGAGTGCCAACTGCCTGATAGCCTACGAAGAGGATCGTGCATTCTTTTCTCCAGAGGTTGTGTTTCAGATGATGGCGGATACGGCCGGCTTCACACATTCCGGAAGCAGAGATGATTACTTTTGGTTTGTCATTGAAGTTGATCATTTTAGATTCTTCACTGGTGATCGTGGTTTTCAGTCCCTGGAAAAGAAGAGGGTTGATTCCTTTATTTATCAGAGCCATTGCATCCTCATCAAAGCAGGACTGTACATTTTTCTGGAAAACGTTGGTTGCTTCGATCGCCAGAGGACTGTCTACATAAACCTCAAAATTCTGATATTCCGGCAAAAGATTATCTTCTTTGATCTCACGGATAAAGTATAAAAGCTCCTGGGTTCTTCCTACTGCGAAAGATGGAATGACTACATTTCCACCTTTGGCAAAGGTTTCGCGCAGGATTCTGGTAAGATCCTTAATATAATCCGGTTTTACAGTAGAATGGATCCGGTTTCCGTAGGTGGATTCGATGACAAGATAATCGGCAGAGTCCACATTCTGCGGATCTTTGATGATCGGCTGATCGATATTGCCGACATCTCCGGAAAATACGATTTTTTTGCTTACACCGTCTTCCGTAATCCAGACTTCAATGCAGGAAGAACCAAGCAAGTGACCGACATCTGTGAAGCGAAGCTTGATTCCTTCACAGAGCTGAATTGTCTGGTTATAATCGATCGGCGCAAGAAGTGCAACTGCATTCATGGCGTCCTGTACAGTATAAAGTGGTTCGTAAAGCGGAGCACCTGAGCGGAGTGCCTTCCGGTTCCGCCATTCCGCCTCGGATTCCTGGATATGTGCACTGTCACGGAGCATGATGCTGCACAGATCAGAGGTGGCGAATGTACAGATGATCTCGCCTTTAAATCCATTCTTTACCAGCAGAGGAATCTTGCCGGAATGGTCAATGTGCGCATGTGTTAAGAGGATATAGTCGATCATGGAAGGATTGATCGGAATTTCCTGATTCTCATACAGATCAGGTCCCTGTTCCAGTCCACAGTCTATTAGAATATGTTTTCCACACGCTTCAAGATAATGGCAGCTTCCAGTTACTTCATGGGCGGCACCGATAAAAGTAAGTTTCATATACTCAACCCCTTTGCGAATAATTTATTTTTATTTTCCAGTAAATTCCTATAGAACTTCCTGGGAAATAGCAGGCACTATGTGCCAGAGATGCGCACTCGCGCGAAGATGTAGATGTCGCAGGCGACCACGCTCGGCGCGAGAATGTGTCAGGGCACATTCTTTTTCCTTTTTTATATATTATACTATAATTTCACGTAAAATGATAGAAAATCAGACAATATTACTAAAATGTATATTCTTTCAGAAGAGTGCGAAAAAAGTCAAGGAGCGATATTTTTTATATTTCAGTGGAAATCGAATAAATAAAAATGGTTTTGAGAAAAATTTATACCAGTAAAGATTTGGAGGTTTATTGAGATGGTACTTAATAAAGTAGAAATCTGTGGTGTAAATACAGCAAAGCTTCCCCTGCTTAGCGACAGGGAAAAGGAGGTGCTTTTTGAGAAAATCAAAGCGGGGGACGAAGAGGCTAAAGAACAGTATATCAAAGGAAATCTGCGTCTGGTACTCAGTGTGATCAAACGCTTTTCGGGAAGCAGTGAAAATCCGGATGATCTGTTTCAGATCGGATGCATCGGACTGATCAAGGCGATCAATAATTTTAATCCGGCACTGGAGGTCAAATTTTCAACTTACGCAGTCCCGATGACTATAGTAAGTAGAAATAACCAGAATTGACCGAGAATCTATCAAAAAAATATGTGAGTACTACTTTCATACACCTTTCACGGTAAAATATATAAAAAGACCGTGGGAGGTGTATTTTTTGTACCGTGATTGGTATACCAGATGACAACCACGTGGTAGACATGCGGGATACCCAGGTTAGGTTAGGTAAGGATAGTACAGGTAAGGATAGTATAAAAAACAATATGGGGAAAAAATAGGCTGGTGATTATATGGCTAAATTAAACGGCATAGCAAGAAAGTTACAGAAAGCGATCTTACAAAAAGGTCTGGTTATCCGCACGGGAACAAGCCAGTTCTATTCTGTAGAACAGAAAAGACTCATTACCGTATACATATTGTCCACAAGGATAATGGAACGGAAGAAGAATGGGGAATGGAAAGATACGGATCTGGAAATCTTACGGACTGCATCGTTGTTGGAGATTGTGAATTGTTTGAATGATATATGGAAAGCGGTAAAGGGAGATGAATAAATTGAAAGAGGGCGGTGGATAAGTGGCAAAGGATAAGCTTACACCGAAGCAGAAAGCGTTCTGTGACGAATACTTGATATGTGGGAACGCTTCCGAAGCTGCAAGGAAAGCAGGATATAGCGAAAAGACAGCGGGGTATATAGCAAGTGAAAACCTTACAAAACCCGTAATTATGGAATATATAGCAAAGAGACAGAAGCAGATTGAAGACGCAAGAATCGCAGACGTAGCCGAAGTTATGCGTTTTCTAACATCTGTAATGCGTGGAGAGGTAAAAGACCAGTTCGACCTGGATGCACCACTGTCGGAACGAACAAACGCAGCGAAAGAGATTCTGAAGCGTAACATGGACAACCGCCGGATGGACATTGAGCTTACAAAGCTAGAAGCAGCATACAAGGATAACACAGCGGAAGAAGTGCATGATAACTTCATGGATGCTCTGAACGCTACAGCTTGCGAGGTGTGGACGGATGACGAATAGCATAGATCAGCGTATCGAGAATGTACGCAAGGGCATTATGAAACGTGCGTCTGCCATGAAAGAAAAGGTTAAGAAGCAAGGGTTCGCTTTCAAACCGTTCTCTGTTAAGCAGAAGCAAGTCCTAACATGGTGGTGTCCGAACAGTCCAGTCAAGGACAAGGACGGCATTATAGCAGATGGAGCGATCAGAAGCGGAAAGACATTGTGCATGTCGTTGTCTTACGTACTGTGGGCAATGGAATCATTCAATCAACAGAATTTCGGTATGGCTGGAAAGACGATCGGCTCATTCCGGCGAAATGTTTTATTCTGGCTGAAAATGATGCTTGCGAGCCGTGGATATTCGGTAGTAGACCACAGATCGGACAACTTGATCGTGGTAAGCAAGGGAACGACAACCAATTACTTCTACATATTTGGTGGCAAAGACGAGCGATCACAGGATCTGATACAGGGAATAACGCTTGCCGGGATGTTCTTCGATGAAGTTGCGCTGATGCCAGAATCGTTCGTGAATCAGGCGACAGGACGTTGTTCTGTGACGGGTTCTAAATTCTGGTTTAACTGCAACCCGGACAACCCACGACACTGGTTCAAGGTAAATTGGGTGGATAAATGCAAGGAAAAGAACATTATCTATCTGCATTTCACGATGGATGATAACCTTTCTCTCTCTGAGAAGATTAAAGAAAGATACCGCAGTATGTATGTAGGTGTGTTCTTTAAACGCTATATCTTAGGACTGTGGTGCGTTGCCGAGGGACTTGTATATTCTATGTTCTCCGAAGAACGGCACGTGAAGAAAGAACACATGACAGGCGCATTGACTTATGTGGTATCTGTCGACTACGGAACGGTCAATCCGTTTTCAGCTGGTCTGTGGGCGTTTGATGGATGGCATTCACAGAGAGAAGCGGAAGTCTACTACAACAGTAGAGAAGTCGGAAAACGTGTGGATGATGAAGAATATTACAAGATGCTGAAAAAGCTGATCGGGAACAGGCGTGTCGAATGTATTATTGTCGATCCGTCTGCCGCTTCATTTATCGAGGTCATAAAGAAATACAATGAATACAGTGTAATGGGTGCGAACAATGATGTCCTAGACGGGATACGGGTAGTAACCACGATGCTGAACAAGGACATGATAAGCGTACATGAGGACTGCGAGGACAACATAAAAGAGTATGGTCTGTACGTGTGGGATGAAGAAAAGGGTGACGATGTTGTTATCAAAGAAAATGACCACAGTATGGATGATACAAGATATTACTGCTACACATTTTTAAGACGTAGATTAAGGTGGAGATATTAAGCATGGGAATTATAGCATGGGCAAGGACGGTGATTGACAGATTGCTTAGAAAAGACGCAAAGGACATTTTTAAAACAGATGTGCAACTTTCGTCCGCAATGGAAACGGCGATAGCGGCATTTTACAACGTTACAAGCGGAAATCCTCCGTGGAAAGACCGGGAGGACGAAGTGGACACGATCAACTTTGCCGGATACATAGACGATGTAACCGCCGGACTGGTGACACTTGATCTGGATATTCAGATTGACGGACAGGGCAGAGCGGAATTACTAAAAAAACAAGCTGACTATGTGTTGAAAGTAATCAGTGACAAGGTTTCCGAGGGATTAGGCAATGCCGGTATCATGTTCAAACCAAACGGAGAGAACATTGATTACGTTGAAGCTGGCAACTTCGCACCGACAGCAGCAGACAGTAACGGCGATATAAAAGGCTGTGTGTTCCGTACAACATTAGACCGAAACGGATATAGATATACGCGCTATGAGTGGCAGAGGTACGAGGGCGAATTGTACCGGATCACGAACGTAGCATACAAAAAAAGAATCGGAAGCACTGGCGTAGCAACTGGAATCGGCAGACCGTGTGACCTTGCAGAAGTAGAGGAATGGGCGGAACTTGAGCCGGATGTGTATATTGCAAATGTAGAAAAACCGCTGTTTGCGTTCTTCAAAAATCCGGCACCGAACAGAATTGACCGTGATAGTGCATTAGGCGTTCCAATCTGGTGCAACTGCATCAAGGAGCTGAAAGATCTGGATATTGCATGGAGCAGAAAAGGGACAGAGACAGAGGACAGCAAACACGTTACTTATCTCCCTTACAGTGCTATACGGTATGCGAAAGATAACGAAGTAAAGCTTCCACGAACACTCAAAGGTGTGGAGATGGGCGTAGGTGTGAACGATGAAAACATGATTCATGAACACGTTGCAACCTTGCTGACCGAGCAGAGGATCAAGGATATCAATTCGATTCTTGCTATGATTTCTACAAAATGCGGATTCTCTCAGGGATTTTTCCAGTTGGATGAAAAAACCGGCATGATGACCGCCACACAGGTAGAAGCGGATGACCAGGAAACAATCCGAACGATCAAGAATATCCGTGACGCTCTTGAGGAATGTATCAGACAGCTCTTATATGGATGCAATATCATGGCAGACCTTTACAGTGACACACCACCGGAGCTGTGGGAGAACATGGAAGAATCAATGGTGTTTAACTTTGGAGACATCACATACAACTACCAAGAGGACGCCGCTAACTGGTGGAAATACAGAATCCAAGGAGATGTTCCGGCATGGATGTACTATGTTAAATTCGAGGGCATGAGCGAGGATGAAGCAAGACAGATGATCGAAGAAGCGAAAAAAGAGAACGAGCCGGAAGAACCGGATCTGTTCGGCAAAGAATAGAGGTGGTATCATGGCAGTATCGACAATGAACATTTTTATTATTTGCGCTACAATTATTATCTTGCAACTTATGAGTTGGAGGAAGTAATATGCTAACACCAGAGTATTTGCAAGATGCTACTGACGGAGCGGAGAGAATCGCTTCACAGATGCACCGGAACATTATGGATAAAATTATCGCCCGGATAATGTCACGAATCGGAAGAGGAGAAGACTATCTTCTCACTGCTACGGACAAATGGCAGATTATGGTTTTACAAGATGCCGGAGAACTACTGTCGGACATCCAGAAAGAGATTGCAGATAAGACGAAAAAGCAGCTGCCGGAAATCAAAGCAGCTTTTCAAGATGCCGGTATTGAAGCTCTGAAGTGGGATCATGCGATATATGAAGCAGTCGGCCTAAACCCTCCACCTCTTGCGCAGTCACCAACACTGATACGGATTCTTGAAAGGGATTATGCGGCAACCGAGAAAATGTGGCGTAACTTTACAAGGACAACGGCAGAAGAATCGCAGCGCATTTTCATTAACGAAATGGACAATGCATATAGAAATGTGGTATCCGGTGCAGTATCGTATACAGAAGCGGTAAAAGATGTTCTTAACAAAGTAACAGAGAATGGTGTTAAAGTAACATATCCGACACAAAGAAAACTGAGCATAGAAGCGGCCACAATGATGATCGTCCGCACAGGAATTGGACAGGCAGCGGCAGACATTTCCATCAAGCGGATGGAAGAAATGGAATGGGACACCATTCTTGTTTCTGCCCATGTGGGAGCAAGAACGGGTGACGGTGGTATGAACCCAACTAACCATTTATGGTGGCAAGGTCGTTTTTATTCCAGAACCGGGAAAGACAAAAGATACCCGGACTTCCGGGAAACGACAGGATACGGAACGGGCGAGGGATTGTGTGGATGGAATTGCAGACACTCTTTCGGGACCGGTGACGGAATCAACAATCCATTCGATATAGACAGCATAAAGAAAGCTGACAACTACAAAGCGGAATCCTTACAGAAGAGACAACGGATACTGGAACGCCGGATCAGGAACAGTAAAGGAGATCTGCAAAACATACAGACAGCTATAGACAGTTGCCGAGACGGAAAGCTCAAATTCGAGTTACAGAACAAATACGACAGAAAAGCGGATACACTGGCAAAGCAGAAAAAAGAGTATTCTAAATTCTGCAAAGCGAACGGCCTGAAAGAGTATGCAGAACGCTTAAAAGTGGCAAATTGGCATAGATCGGAGTCTGTAAAGGCAATGAAAGGAGCAAAGCGGTATCAGGCAGCTAAAGGAGAATAGATGGAACAGTTAACACAATTTTTAGTGATCTGCAATGCAATCACGGTTATCGGTGGTGCTGTGGCTGTGATTTCCACGTGGAAAAAGCACATGGACAGTCCAAGAAAACAGCAAGATAAGAAGATAGAAAATATCGAGGGTAGGATTGGGAATATCGAGGAAAGCATATCGGACATAAATAAAAAGCTCGATAGCGACTATAAATCCATCAGGAACACCCGTGAAGATATGAATCTGCTTATGCGAAGCATGTTCAATCTGATCGAAAACAAGATAACCGGGAATAACATTGAGGGTTTAAAAAAAACACGGGAAGAATTGGTAAATGCAATGACAGACAAGAAAGCGTGATTTATGGTATCATGAAAATATGTTCTTTTACACGTAAAGAAATCGAATACCTAAGAAAAGAATGTAATTTCACGCCAACAGAAATGGAACTCTTTGATCTGCGGAGCATGGATGTACCTCTGGAATTGTGCGCTGAAAAGTTGAATGTGAGCTTATCCACGGCAAAGAGAATAAGCAGACGAATAAATGCAAAGATAATAAGAGTATGCTGATACTTTTGTGATTCTTTCTAAGGACTTTAACGAACTGTTAGAGTTCTTTTTTTATGCGTAAAATTAAAGTATAGAAAACAAGGAGGTGTTTTTGATGAACGGATACGGTCCATATTATATGCCACAAATGCAAAGTCCATATATGCAAGACCAACAGGCATTACAACAGAGAATAGACCAGCTGTCACAGATGCAGAACCAGTACAAACAGCCGATGCAGACACAGCAGCCAAACGTAAATTGGATACAGGTGAACGGCGTGGACGGTGCTAGAAACCAGATTGTACAGCCGGGCGGAACGTCATGGATGATGGATAACAATGCCCCTAGATTCTATGTTAAGTCTGTCGACAACATGGGCGGAGTGAACTTTAAAGCGTTTGAATTTAAGGAAATTCAGCCGAATGAAGCACCACAGCCGGTAACTACCGACATGGATAACAGGTATGTGACAAGAGAAGAGTTCGAGCGTTTTCTGTCGAACATAAAAGCACAGACGGAAGAGAAAGGGGAAATGAAGCATGAGTAATCCGTTAATGGGAATGATCGGAGGAACAAGTGGGAATAACCCGTTCGGAATGATGCAAAAGATGATGGGATTCGTGAAAGGCGCACAGAATCCGGGGGCAATGTTGCAGAACATGGCGCAGAACAACCCGAATATAAAAAGGGCGATTGATATGTGCAACGGAAGAAATCCAAAAGACGTATTTATGGAGATGTGCCAGAAAAACGGAATGAACCCGAATGATATTGTAAACAAACTAAAATGATATCCTGGCGGAGTGCACACGCCTTGATAAATAAATGTAAAGGAGAACCAATATGAACGAGGGTATGAGTACATTAAGTGCTGCCGATGTAGCAGCGGTAACAAGAAACAACGACAACGGAATGTGGGGCGATGGAGGATGGTTCTGGATCATCATTCTTGCTTTCCTGTTTTGCGGTAACGGATGGGGAAACAACAACGGAGCACAGAACGCTTTTGTCTCTGACGAATTCGTGAAAAGAGATATCTTTAACACAAACCAGAATGTGTCTAACACAGCTTGCGAGACACGGAGAGACGTGTTAGAGAACCGCTATACCACACAGCTCGGCTTGCAGAATTTACAGGCTCAGCAGGCGCAGTGTTGCTGCAACACACAGAAAGAGATCTTACAGAGTAGATATGATGCGGCATTACAGGCACAGAACATTCAGTCACAGATGGCGCAGTGTTGCTGCGATATAAAAGAAAGCATCTTAGCAGATGGACAGGCTACACGCCAGTTAATCCAGGATAACACGATTCAGAATTTGAGAGACAAGCTCGCTGATCGTGACAGAGATTTGCAGACTGCATATTGGCAGATTTCACAGGTATCACAGACCAATAACATCATTGATGCAGTGAGACCGACACCAAAACCGGCTTATATTTCTTGCAGTCCATACTTTGCGTATAACGCATTTGGTAATGGTTGCTGTGCAAGTGGGAATGTGATGTAAGTGAACGATATATCACTGCTTGACCTTCTGACAGTGTACGGAGTTGCTTTGCAGATAGCGAATTTCAACAGCGATCTATCACAGGCGAGTAATTCTGACATCGAAAAACACTTGCACGAGCAAGACAGTAAGTATTTTTTAAAAATAATTGAAAACCAAAACAAAATCATAAGCATGTTGGAACAATCCATGTCTACAAAAAAGTAGTCTTGCAGATCAAAGGGGTAGGCAGTAGTCTATCCCTTTTTTTGAAAGGAGAATTTATATGTTAAATGTAATTGCAAAAGCCGCACAGACAGTTGCGGTAAATCAGAATGTTGTATTTACAAACACAAGAGTAAAAAGCCGCCGTTGCGCTTGTGCTAGTGGATGGCTCAATCACGATGACGGTAGCGGACTTTTTGAAGTAACCAACTGCGGAAATCTTCCAATGGCGGTAGAAGTAGAATTTAACGCAAATGTTTCAGCGGCAGCTGCCGGAGCGACAGCACTTACGATTGAGCTGAACGGTGAAGCAATCGGCGGAACTGAAATGGATTATACAGTTACGACCGCAGAAGTATATCAGAATGTGAAAGCATCAACACTGATTGCGATACCGTCTGGAAGTAGCTTTACAGTCTCTGTCGGAAACATCAGTGCAACTTCCGTTTTTGTGAAAGATGCAAATATCATCATCAAAAAGCTTGCCTAGAAAGAGGTGAGCTTATGATCGAATTTAAAAGCAAAATGGACGTAAGCACGCCAGAAGAGATTTTTTCGGAGATCAATAACCGGTTTATCGGAGCAATCATGATGCATGGACAATTCGCAGATTACTTTGATTTCTTGGGGTTAAGAGGATACAAACGTCTGCATGAGTACCAGCATCTAGCAGAAAGCATAGAACGACGAAAGGTATGCAGATATTACATTAACCATCACAATGCGCTCATAAAAGAGGATTTTTCCGGCGAAGTGAATGTTATACCGGATGCATGGTACACGGCAAAAAGATTGTCTGTAGGCAAAAGCACCAAACAGAAAACGGTAGAAGATGGATTTCTCGAATATCACAACTGGGAATCCGAGACAAAATCCGTGTATGAGAAGTACGCACAAAAACTCAGAGAAACCGGATCCGTAGCAGACGCTATTTTTGTAGAAAAATTGGTGGAAGATGTAAGCGCAGAGTTAAAAACGGTAGAACAGATGATTTCTGATCTGATATCCACGGGATATGACATGGTTTACATCACTGAAAACCAGTCGGAAATAGACGAAAAATACAAGAAAAAGTTAAAAGGAATTGAGGTGGAATGAGATGGAAGAAGTAAAAAAGATTCTCAAAAACCAGTTGGATAGGGAGAAAGAATCAATAAAGCGTGAGCTGACGCTATCCAACCTGGATGCAATCTATAAAATAACGGGAACACTCTGCAATATTCATGAACTTGAATGCGCAGAAATGCCGACAGTACTTTCAGAAGCTTCAGAAAATCTGATTAAGAAGTACAGCAATGGAAAATACGACAAGAATATTGATGAATTATACAACAGATACATCCTTGCAAAAGAAGCATACAAGGAGAACGGAGATCAGGCACACCGGGACAAACTGATGGAATGCGTTGGAAGATTGATGGTAGAGGTTTATGATATGCTTTCCTCTATGGTCATGGATTCTGATTTTGCGGACGAGAGAAAAGAGATTCAAAAACAGATCAGAAAACTCGCAGATATGTAAAATGTGAGTACTACTTTAAAAACGGAAATGTAATAAAATAAAATATGGAATCGGGAAAAGATTTTTTCTTCATTGCACCTCCTTTCTTTAAGAGACTCGCTAGTGGAAAACTGTATCAAGGAACGGTCGCACGTTCCGGCGAGTTTTGGCGTTATCAAATAACGCCATTTCCTCTCAATGTGATATTGGTATGATTGCTATTTTTCTTTTTGAACCTCCCCCTACGAGAAAAGAAAATGGCGAAGAATATAGCTTAACGGTAAAGCACCCGGACATCCGGGAGAATGGCGGTTCGACTCCGCCTATTCTTTTTTTGGACAGCCGAGTCCTACAAAACGGAAAACCATTGGTGACTGGTTACGCACCTATAAATAACCTAATAATGGAAGGAGCTTTTGAATGAAAACAGAAGACTTAAAAGAACAGGGTTTGACTGACGAACAGATCCAGTACGTCATGAAAGAGTACGGGAAAGACGTTAAGAAGTTGCAGAAAGACAACGAAACCTTAACGGCCGACCGGGACAATTGGAAAACCAAAGCAGAGACAGCGGAAGAAACGTTGAAAGGCTTTGACGGAATCGATCCAGAACAGATTCAGAAAGACCTGAAAGAATGGCAGAAGAAAGCTGAAGACGCTGAAAAAGATTACAAGGAAAAGCTTTACGAACGTGATTTTGCGGATGCTCTTGGCAAGGAATTTGAAACTATTAAATTCTCTAGTGAAGCTGCAAAGAAGCAGATCATGAACGATGTAAAAGCAGCCGGTCTTAAATTGCATGATGGAAAGATTCTCGGACTGAATGATCTGATCGCACAGATGAAAGAATCAGACGCATCAGCGTTTGTGGACGAGAGTGAAGCGAAAGCGAAAGCTGGGGCTGCCAGATTCACAACTCCAAAAACCGGAGCTGGCGCAGGAGCGGTCGGTCATGTATCTATGACAGAGCTTATGCGCATGAAGAACGAAAATCCAAACCTTGATATTTCTTCTTACATTCAGGGCAAAAATGAGTAGATATTTTTTAACCCGGAAAAGTTACGGGTAGAAAGGAAACAACATGGCATTATTCGACCAGAAAAATTTTAATGGCGAGGTTTTTGGTGCGTATGTAGATCAGACCGAGAACCTTAACAGAAACGAACTGTTAAAGTCTGGTGCTATTGTGGAAAAACCGCAGTATGCTTCGCTTCTGCCAGATCAGACAGGTGGAAACTATCTGACAATCCCGATTAAGGCTAGAATCGGTGGAACAGCAAACAACTATGACGGTAACACTAACATTACCGCAGAATCAAGAGAAACCTATACACAGAGCAGAATCGTAGTCGGACGTGCGAACGGATGGACAGAAAAAGACTTTGCCACTGACATTACAGGCGAAGACTTCTTGCCAGCAGCACAGGAAATTGCAGAGTATTGGGATGACGTAGATCAGAAGACGATCCTTGCAATCTTGAAAGGTATCTTCTCCATGACAGGAGCAGGAAACGTGGATTTTGTCACAAAACATACTTACGATGTATCGGACAACGCCACAGAATACGGATTCAAGGAAACCACTCTGAACAACGCAATTCAGAAAGCACTCGGAGACAACAAAGCTAAATTCAGTCTTGCAATTATGCATTCAAAGATTGCGACAGATCTTGAAAACTTGAAACTTCTTGCATACATGAAGTATACAGATGCACAGGGAATTGAAAGAGATCTGACGCTCGGCACTCTGAATGGTAGAACCGTACTCGTTGACGACAATATGCCGACAGAGACAGCGAAAGCGAAGTACGTAAAGGCCAAACAGACCGATAAAGACGCACTTGAAGTCGTTGACACAGGAGCTGCAAAAGGACAGGTTAACAAAGCAGATGTTTCTACGGATGTTACAGGAGCAAAAGTTGGCGACTACGTTGTTCTTCTTCCGGCTGGAGATGTCTATACAACTTACGTATTCGGTGCTGGTGCTATCGAATATACAGATTGTGGTGCAAAAGTACCTTATGAAATGGACAGAAACCCGGAAAAGAACGGTGGAGAAACAACACTGTACTCTCGCCAGAGAAAGTGCTGGTCTCCTGTGGGTATTTCGTTTAAGGACGGAAGTATCATTTCCCCGACAGATGAACAACTCGAAAAAGGATCAAACTGGCAGCTTGCACAGAATAACAAGTCTGGCGCAGAAAAGTATTTCCCGATCAAGGCAATTCCGATTGCCAGAATTAAGACCAGAGGTTAGGAGGAACCGGCATGGCATATACAGATTATGCATTTTACAAAAATGAATATTACGGAGATGTCGTGCCGGAAACCGACTTTCCAAAGTATGTAGATCGGGCAAGCGACCGCGTGGATGAAATCACATTCGATCGTCTTGCGGATGGACTTCCGAGCGATTCCAGGGCGAACAAAAAAGTGCAGAAAGCAGTCTGTTCTGTAGCGGAAACGCTTTACCAGATAGACAGCATTAAAAACACACTTTTGAACAATCTCGGGACCGTAGAGACCGAAGATGGAAAAGTAACCGGTAAAACGGTATCTTCGGTTACTGCCGGGAGTGAAAGCATTACCTATTCCACTGGAATGAGTGATGCTTCTAAAACAGTCTATGCACAGGCAGCAATGGATAAAAAAGTGGAAAACATCCTGATACGGCAGAGTGCCGGAGAATATCTGTACGGCGTTACGGATGATTCTGGCGTGTGTCTGCTATATGCGGGAATTTAAGGAGGGATACCAATGTTCGACAAGACGGTGACAGTATTTAACAAATACGTTAACCAAAAAGACGAAATCTATTGGTATCCCACTGTTATATCTGGATGCCAATTCATAGACGATAAGGCTGCGAACGTGGCGAAAACAGGACTGGAAAACGCCGATGAAGCAAATTTGCACATCAGGTACACCAATAAAAAAGCCGGTACTGTAGCAGAAACATACCGGAATGATACTAACGGTCATAACATTTTCGATATAGACGGAAAAGCGATTGAATTGATTGCGGATACCGGAAAGACGGTATACCGAAAAAACGTTAGCGGAAAGGTTTATCTACCGCCGAAAGAATGGAAAGCACAGACCAACGATAAGCTGGCTGAGACCGTTACATTTGCTGACGGTGATTTCTTCATCGAGGGAGAATACTCCGAAGAGATTATAAAAGATTCTGATTACGCAACCCGTGTAGGTGGTGGATTTTATGACTACCTCAACAAAAAAAAGGACAACGTTTTTCTGATAACCAGTGTTGGGACGTACACACTGATTCCACATTTTGAGATCGGAGGAAAATAAAATGGCAAGGTCAAAGACATTTCATTTTCCAAATTATCAAATTGTGCAAGGTGACATAAAAGCTGATATCAGTCTGGAACGTTTTGAAAAGCAGTTCCAGGACGCACAGTACTGGCTTGATGGACAGGTCTTCAAAAGCATGATTCCGTTTATGCCATACCGAGATGGGAATATGGCACATGTAGCGCAGATCCAAAGCGCATCCTTGCAAGGGTCTGGAAAAGTGATTGCTGCCGGCCCTCCTTATGGACGGTTCCTATATGAGGGACTTGTGATGGTAGATCCAGAAACAATGTCACCATTCGCAAGGAAGGACGCAAAAAAGGTCGTAACAGACAGACCGCTGCAATTCTCTAAGATCACGAATCCAGATGCAACGGATCACTGGTTCGATGCAGCAAAGGAGAAAGACGGGAAAGCATGGGTGAAAGGAGTGAAACGCATTGCCGGAGGAAAAAAGTAAAGTTAAATACGATGTTGACGGATATGAGGTTGTAACTTCTGCAATTATGGATCTACTCAATAGCTATCCCGGACTCTTGCCGGAGGAAAAAATAAAATTCTCCACAGTAGAAAAGGATTCCGGTATCACGTGCTATCCGGTGAGTGGGGCAGTGATCGCACTGGAAAAGAAATATGTAACCGGTACAGTAGACCAGCTCTGCAACTATCCTTTTTACATTCTGTACCGGACGGCGATAGATGCCGGAAATGTAAAAGCAGATATTAAAGAGTTTCTTGACGGACTTGGAAAATGGCTAGAAAAACAGCCGGTTACGATTGATGGAAAGACTTACACCCTCGAAGCGTATCCAGAGCTTACAGAGGGAAGAAAGATTGAAGAAATCACACGCCTTACACCATCATATCTGGATAATGTAAGCGAAAACAATGTACAAGACTGGGTTATAAGCCTGTCACTAAAGTACAGAAATAAATTTAAAAGAACCAATTAACCGGATACCGACTTGAGGTATTCGCTGACCGCCAAAAGTTAGCGGTAGAAAGGAATAAACATGGCTAAATTAAATCGTGAAGCTATGGCTCACTTCTTAGATTACAGTTTCAAACTGGACGCTACAACAGCAACATGGGAAATCCTTGGTGAAGATATCGAGGATATGTCTGTAGAACTGAATCCAGACACTGAAACGAAGAAAACAATTCTCGGAAAAACAAAAGTTACAGACAACGGCTATGAACCGTCTATGTCTGCAGATCCGTTCTATGCAGATCCATCCTCTAAATTATATCCAAAAATTAGAGATATCGCACTGAAACGCCTTAAAGGTGATGAATGCAAAACACTCATGCTTGAAGTCATCGTGGAAGACACGGAAGCACCAAAGCACAGAGCATTTGTTCAGGAAGTGCTTGTAAAACCGCAGTCTTACGGCGGTGATACATCTGGTGTAAATTTCCCGTTCGATGTCACAGAAAACGGAACAAGAACAGAAGGAAGCGTTACGGCAGAATCTTTAAAATCGGGAAATCCGGTATTTACCGCCGGCGAAATCGATACACAGTCGTTAGAAAACGGTCGTGCCCTTTCTTAAGTAAGCCAAAAACAAGGAGGTCTAAATGAGCAACAAATTAGTAAAAAGCAATGTACAGGGAAACAATATCATCATTGATGATGGTGCAAAGACATACAACATCAAGAACAAGCGCGGTCAGATGCTCGGGAAATTCACTTTCCGACCATCTGACACCAACATTATCGACCGATACGAAGAGGTAGCAAAGTTCTACGAAAGTTACCAGATGCCAGAAGAGACGGGGGATTCGGAAAAGGATGTCGAAAATATCCGCAAAGCTGAAAATGATATTGTGGAGAAGATCAGCTATCTTGTTGATGCAGATGCAAAAGAATCGTTCTTCGGAATCCTCGGAGCTTTCACTGTTCTGGAATCTGGAGAGCTTTTTGTGGAAAATGTGCTTTCTTCCATCGCTACTGTGATCGAACGTGAAATGAACGTCCGCACGCAGAAAGTGAAAAAGAGAATGAACAAATATGTCGCTAAATACCACAACTAGTGGACACTTGGAAATTGCCCACAACCCTTAGAGTCGGAGGGAAAGACTACGAAATCCGTACAGACTACAGAGCCGTTCTGGATATCCTGATTGCAATGAACGATCCCGACATTTACGCCGGAATGAACGAACAGGAGAAGAACACTGAACAGTCTATGACTATGTTGCAGATTTTGTACTTGGATTTTGAAAGTATTCCTCCGCAGCACTGGAAAGAAGCGGCAGAACAGGCTATAGAGTTTATCGACTGCGGTTTTTCTAGCGACAACAAACCAAAGCCGAGATTGATGGACTGGAATCAGGATGCTCCAATCTTGATTCCGGCAGTAAATAAAGTAGCCGGTAAAGACATCCGAGCAGAAAAATATATGCACTGGTGGACGTTTCTTGGGTTGTTTATGGAAATCGGAGAAAGCACTTTTGCGACTGTGGTTGGCTTACGTGATAAAAAGAAGCGTGGGAAAAAGTTGGAGAAGTGGGAACAGGAGTTTTACAAGAACAATAAATCCCTTGTGGATTTAAAAGTGAAACAGATCGAACGGAGCGAAGAGGAAAAAGAAGAGCTTCGGGAACTGTTCGGGTTAAAAAAGTAACCGGCTATCGTTTGGAGATAGTCGCTAACCGCAGAAAATTAGCGGTAGAAAGGAAAAGTTATGGCTTATGCCGATGGTACTGTCGTTATCGACACAGAAATAAACGCTGATGGCATACAAGCCGGTAGCAAAGATATAGAAGCATCGCTCCGCAATCTTGCGAAAGAAACGAACAATATCGGGGCAACTGCAAAAGCAGCACTGAATAAACAGATAGACGCTTTCGCAAAACTGAACAACGAATACGCAGCACAGGAACAGAAAGTTGAGAGTTTACGGAAAAAGGTTGCAGAATACGGTAATCAGAAGATTCCAACAGACGAATATAGGGAAATACAGGCGCAGATTGCAGAAGCCACAGCAAAGCAAAACCGCTTAACAGAAGCAAGGGACCGATACCTTGCAAATGGTGGAAAAACAAGCTCTAACACTTACAAAAAGCAGACCTACGATCTCGAAGAACTTGCAAACACTATTAAATACGCAGAAGGCGAATTAAAAGACCTGGAAGAAAGAGGAAAAGCGTTCACGACCGGAACCGGAACAAAAGAAGCGAAAAAAGACATAGAAAAGCTCGCACAGGCAGGGCGAAAGCTTGCCGATATGAATAATCGGTTAAAAACGTCTTATGACGGAATAACCAATAAAGCAGAAGAGTACGGGAAAAAAGCAGAAAAAGCAAACAATAGGGCAAAAGTTTCTGCAAAGAAAGCATCTGGAGAATTAGAGAAAGTTTCCAGGTCATCCGGCAGAGCAAGAATGGGACTCGGACGAATGCTTGCTATGTCCCTAATGATGAGCGTAGCGTTCCGGGCGTTTTCTGCAATCTTCGGCGGAATCAAGAGCGGATTTGACAACCTTGCGCAGTATTCCGGCACGACAAACCAGAGTATCTCTATGCTGTGGTCAAGCCTTGTACGGCTTCAGAACGCATTGGCTACTGCATTCGCCCCTATTCTCACAGTCGTAGCACCTATCTTGACGAAATTTATAGATATGTTGTCTACCGCTGCAAGCTATGTAAGTATGTTCTTTTCTTTCCTATCTGGAAAGAGTACATACACAAGGGCGATAGCGGTACAAAAGAATTATGCTGCAAGTCTAGGAGATACGGCATCGGCAGCGAAAGACGCAGCTGACGCTACAGAAGATGCGGCAAAAGCGGCAGAGGACTATCTTTCGCCGTTGGACGATATCAACAAATTTACCGCTGAAGATTCTTCCTCTAAGTCTCCGTCTAGTGGCAGTGGTGGATCCGGTGGTGGGACCGGTGCAACAGGACCGATGTTCGAGGACGTAGCGATCACGGATATTCCTATCCTCGAAAAGCTAAAAGACATTCTTTCGCAAATTTTTAAGCCTTTTAAACAGGCATGGCAGAAAGAGGGAAAAGCTACCATAGATGCGGCGAAATTAGCTTTTAACAACTTAAAAAGCCTTGCGAAGGATGTTGGTAAAAGTATGTTGGAAGTCTGGACAAACGGAACAGGCACACAGCTGTTATCCACTACATTACAGATTGTACAAGCGATTCTGACCACGATTGGACGGATAGCCGGAAAGCTCGATGAAGCTTGGAACAAAAACAGTGTAGGTACTGCAATTATACAGGCGATTGCAGATATCTTACAAAAGATACTGGATTTCGTGAACCGTATCGCATGGGCAACAGCAGACTGGGCGGCAAAGCTTGACTTCTATCCACTTCTGGATTCCATCCGGCAGTTATTGGAGTCGGTCAGTCCGCTTGTGGAGAAGATTGGAAATTTCCTCGGCAACGTATATGAAAAAATCATACTTCCATCTTTGACATGGCTTATTGAAACCGGATTGCCGACAGTAATAGAATGGCTCGGAAAATTCTTTGATTTTCTTTCAGAACATCAATGGATTATTGATTTGCTCGGAGCAACCTTACTCGGAGCGTTTGCAGCATCGAAAATAGTTGCTCTCATCACTTCAATAATGGGTGCGATAGAACTTTTGATGTCTATTATTGGAACAGAAGGATTGATCGGATTGCTTGGCGGACCTTTGGCGGTTGCGATAGCTGCAACTATAGCGATTCTTGTACTTCTTGTAACGCACTGGGATACCGTGAAAAACACAATGAACACCATAAAAGACTGGATCGCAAATGCATTTGTCCATGACTGGACAAAAGAGTTCGGATATCTCGGCGGATACCTGAATGCGTGGTTCAAAAATATCAAAAATTTATGGGATGGCATAAAGCAGATATTTAACGGAATCATAACATTTGTAAAGGGTGTATTTACCGGAAACTGGCGACAAGCTTGGGAGGGGGTACGGCAGATATTCGCCGGAGTTTGGAACTCATTTGATGCAATTGTAAAAGCTCCGATCAACGCGGTTATAGCTTTTATAAATAGCTTTTTGTATGCGATACAGGTTATGCAGAACTCTTTCGCAAACGCGCTGAACTCCATGAGTATTAGCCTACCACACTGGCTTGAAAAACTGACTGGTTTTAGTTCTGTCGGATTTAATGTCGGATATTGGAGTGCGCCGATGGTTCCATATCTTGCACAGGGAGCTGTTATCCCACCAAACAAAGAGTTTATGGCAGTCCTCGGAGATCAGAAGAGTGGTAACAATATTGAAGCACCGGAAAGCCTGATTCGCCGGATTGTAAGGGAAGAAAGCGGAAATGGTAAGGGCAGCACGTACAATGTAACCGCACAAGTAAACAGAAGAACGCTGTTTGATCTGGTTTTGGAAGAGGGAAAAGTGAGAAGAACTGTAACTGGAAGAAACCCGTTCGAGACGGTTTAGGAGGTATGAAATGGCACAAAATCATTTAAAATTTGGAACATACACGCCAACAGATCCAGACTCGGACGGATACCAGGTATCATTTGCCACAACCTCTTCTGATAAATCCGGGCGAACAATGCGAGGGAATATGAAAAATGCGGTGCTGTTCACGGTAGAAGCGTACAATCTTAAATGGACGGACATCGATGCAACGGTAGCAAGTCGCATTTTGAAAGAAGTCATGGGAAAAGACGAATTTGACTTCTACCATTTTAATGTCTACACGGCAAGCTGGGAAACCGGAAAATTCTATGCTGCAAACTTTAATGCCCCGGTGATTAGCATAGAAGATGGAAAAGAAAAATTAAGTGAATTGAGCTTTCAGGTTACTGGAATGAATCCGGTATTGTAAGGAGAAGGGAATGAAAAACGCAAGTACATTATTGAAAAAGTACATAAAAAAAGGCGGTGCGTTCTATGCCTACGCTGTGGTTACTCTGGCAACCGGAGAAAAGCTCACGCTTACATCAGACAGGGATTTCATGATAAGTCCGAACAGTTACACGGAACAGGGCGGAAGTGATGGCTTTCCGCTCGGTGCAGCTGTCTCTAAGACAATCACACTGACGATAGATAATATCGATGAAAGATATTCTAAATATGATTTTTACTATGCAAGGATCGCACTATATACAGAAGCATACAATGATTACCAAACACTTAGAGACATCAATAACGACGTAATAAAAGACGTTGAAAATGATCCGATTCTTACATTTGATCCACACATGGAAAGAATGCAAGAGGGTGTATTTACCGTTCTGAATCCGGTTGCAATCGGTGACGTGATCGAGCTGACCGCCTACGATGATATGTGGAAGTCGGACAGGACATTCTCCACGCAACTGACTTATCCGACAACAGCGTTGCAACTATTACAGGAAGTCTGTACATCTTGCGGAATGGTCCTCGGAAGTCCGACTTTCAGAAACTCGGACTTTTCTATCAGTTCTGCGCCGGGAAAGACAACTGGACGGAAGATCATCGGATATATTGCACAGTTAGCTTGTGGGAATGCAGTAATCCAAAACGGTATGCTTACCATCAAAACGCATGATTTTAGCGCATTTTCCGGCATTACAGATAGTACAAAACCAGAAAGCTTGAAAGAGGATTCTGGATATCACATTTTTGAAGATTTTGCATCTGATCCAGACATCGACACAGACAACGTGGTAATCACTGGAATCTCCACAGAAGTCGAAAGCAAAACGGGTGGAGATGCCGAAACAGTAATCAGCGGAACGGACGATTACTGCATCAAGATTACAAATCCGCTAATCAAAGGGAAAGAGCAGACAGTAGTCAATTCCATAGCTGAAATTCTTGTAGGTGCGACGCTTCGGAAGTTTAGCGGCGACTTTTTCCCGAATCCGACAGTAGAATTTATGGATTTGGCTTGTGTAGTAGACCGGAAAGACAAGGTGTACCGTACAATCGTAACAACACACGAATTTTCGTATCTCGGTGGATCATCTTTTAAATGCGATATCAATTCTCCAGAAAGACAGGCTGGCGAGTATTACAGCGAAGCAGCGGAAATCTACAATGGCATCAAAAAAGACGTTGCAAGCAATAAGAACAATATATCCAATATGCAGAATGCGATTGAGCTGCTAAACACAACACTCGAAAATGCTGCCGGGATGTATGAAAGCAACGCGAAGCAGCCAGACGGAAGTGTGGTGTCATTCATTCACGATAAGCCAACACTTGCAGAATCAAAGGTGGTTATAAAGGTGACAGCTGAAGCAATCGGCTTGTCGAATGACGGTGGCAAGACATATCCTTACGGAATCATACTTACTGGTGATTTGATTGCAAGAATCCTTTACACTGTCGGAATCAATGCAGATTATATTATATCCGGTAGAATTTCGTCAAAAACCGGAAAAGTTTTTTTTGACTTAGACAATAACGTTCTTTCGTGCAACAAAATAGTAAGTAGTGAGGATGGAACGTCATCTGATATTACATCGGTTATAGGTGCAAGCTATGTTGGCGGTAGCACTGATACAAGTGGTTATAAAGTACACGGACTGAATACATTTCATCCTGGAATGTCGAGATATGGAATAGTAATACAACCCGGAAATAATGATGAAATTCCAACTATCATAACCGGTGGAGATTCATTTTCTGTAAAAACACGAAGAGACAAAGATTCGGACATCCGTAGTGGTGGAATACAACTGACAAAAAATGGATATATGCTTTTGGCTGGTGGTTGCGGAGATAGCCTTTTTAACGATTCGTGGATTGAAAGTAATGCATACAATAGTCAATACGGGAATATAATTATTCAACCTAGATACACAATAAGCGGTTCTACATCTATATCTAACGGTATGGTGAACATCAATGGACCCGTTAATATGCACAGCTCAAACGTGAGCATTTCCGGAAGCCTGACTGTTAGTGGCTCAAAAAACAGAGCAGTCGATACTGAAAGCTATGGGAAAAGACTTTTAAATTGTTACGAAACACCATCACCAATGTTCGGGGACGTTGGCGATGGAATAACGGATAATAGTGGAAAATGCTATATAAATATAGATCCCATATTTTTAGAAACAATTGCGAGCAGTTGCAAATATCAAGTTTTCCTACAGAAAAACGGAGAAGGTGATATATGGGTTGAGGAGCGATGTAAAACATACTTTATTGTCAAAGGCACTGCAAATTTAAAGTTTTCGTGGGAAATCAAGGCGTTACAGAAAGAATATGAGTACGAAAGGATAAATCAGTATAGCGTAGAAGAGGACAATATAATTGATTATGGAGATATCGGAGCAATGATGTATCAAAAGTATTTGGAAGAAATGCAAGTGGAGGTATAGAAATGAAGATACTGACGAGTTATACAAAGTTCACGACAGGCGAGGGAGAAAGAGTTACGTTTACATATTCAGAAGTGTCTGATAAAGGAGAACTCATAAGCCAAAACAATAGAGGAAACTTTATTGCTATTGATAGCGAACTTTTGAAACACATAGAAGCTGTTGACAAATATATCAGCAACAACTATCTCAAGGAGGACTAATCATGGCGAAATGGGATGAATACGGCTTAAAAGCTGGCACGTCTGCTAGAGATGAAGTCTTGATAAAGGATTCCGACACAAACACAAACAAGCGCATCACCGTTGGGGATATCCAGGAATTTGCAAACGACAAGATGCTCGAAAAAGAAAACGCCACGCTGAACAC
>ERZ894220.293-NODE-293-length-48704-cov-30.9587_pt1 | contig 48704 bp, 50 predicted proteins | sample MGYA00380292_ERZ894220 | MGnify/ENA primary metagenome ERZ894220 (study PRJEB32331, sample SAMN06328446) | human gut metagenome | biome: human gut microbiome; feature: stool | host: Homo sapiens | collected 2014-12-05 ... | reverse complement strand
TGATCCTCTTGCAGGAAAATGGTCTGCTCAACGAGGACGCACTCGACCAGAGAATCGCAGAGCTTGACACCAAGTTCCATGAATCACTGACCGTGGTGAAAGACCTCGAAGGTCGCATGAAATTCAACAAAGAGCTGCGCTATCATGTCGCAGCCTACGCCAGCACCAAGGGTATCGTACAGCAGTTCAATACTGCCAAGCGACCCGCAGCCTTTGAGGAACAGCACCGTGCAGAGCTGACAGCGTACCGGGCAGCAACAGCCTATTTCAAGGCAAACAACATCACCAAGCTGCCCAGCCCGAAAAAGCTGGAAGCCGAGTATGCACAGCTGGCATCCGAAAAGGCAAAGTTCTATGAGCAGTACAAAGAAGCCAAGGAAGAACTGCTCAAGCTGAAAACCGCAAAGCAGAACGTTGCGTCCTTTTTCCGGGAGGAAGAACAGGCGCAGCAGGAGAGATAAAGGAGTGTGCGTATGATCAACTTGAAAATTGACCCGGAGTTCCAGTCCCAGATCCCTCCACTGACCGATGATGAATTCAAGCAGCTTGAAGAAAATATCCTGAAAGAGGGCAAGCTGCTCTCTCCTTTGATCGTTTGGAATAACACCCTTGTTGATGGTCACAACCGTTATACAATTCTTCAGAAACACCCCGAAATCTGCTTTTCTACCATGCCGCTCCGATTTGAGAACCGCGAAGAAGCCGTTGCGTGGATCTGCCGGAATCAGTTGGGACGGCGAAACCTGAGCCCCGAACAGAAACGCTATCTGCTTGGGAAACAGTATGAAGCTGAAAAGAAAGCTGCAAAAATCTTTCGGGGTAATCAGTACACTTTAGCAAAGAAAAGTGGTGGTGATCACGGTGATAACCACCACTCTGGAAAGAAAACCTGTGACCGGATCGCAGAGGAAAACGGTGTCAGCCGCGCCTCCGTTCTCCGCGCCAGCCACTATACACGAGGCATCGACATCGCAGACAACCTCTCTCCCGGCATCAAGCAGAAAGTCTTTTCCGGCGAAGTGAAGTTTACCAACGAAGAAATGTCCAAACTCGTGCAGGTAAGTGCCGAGCATCGTTCAGATGTCCTTGCTCAAATCCTGCATCCAGAGGCATTGGAAGTGTTGGAATCTGCCAGTGCAGAATTTGAACCTGAAAAAGCAGAACCCGTTCCCATGCCCACACCACAAACAGAAGAATTCCGGTGCTATCATGTACCGGACGAGTTTATGAAGGTTTACAAATCCTTGAGCCGTGCGACCGAAATGATGAAAAACTCATGGAAGAAAACGCTCAAAAACAATCCCAGCTATTTCACTGACCCGGAAAAGCAAAAGGTTCTCCGCTTCGCAATGCAGAGACCTGCTAACTACCTGACTGAAATCGAAACCTATCTGGAAAAGGCTCTTGCAGAAGCCCTTGAAGAAGAAAAGACCGCATAACAGCAGACACCTGTAAGCCATCAACGAGCCCCCAGCCGCAAGTGCAGGGCGGAAAGCATCCGCGCCCTTGCGCCTGATAAAAATTGGAACTTTGATTTTCTCGCCCGACTTTGCCACGGTGGGACGATCAAAGGAGCGTGCGTTTGAACAAAAAGAAAAAGTCCACAAACACTTCCCCCTATCCCGATGAAGTCATCGACCGTCTGGCACGGGCATTCTACCCGGCCATCCTTGCCTGCTGGAACAGCGAGGAAGGCCAGCGGGAGTTTGCTGCATGGCAGGCGGAGCAGGCTCATCATGCCCCCAGCAAAGAAAAGCAGAGCGTTCCCGACGGGGAACGCCCTGTTGTACATATCGCTGTTATCTGTGGCTTTAATCGCAAGTTTTACAAGCAGAGCAATTCTCAACGACCTGTTTGCGATATGCAATTCACGGTTGTTGCCAACGAATCAAATCGTGAATTACGCTGGCAGGGTGCGTCCTATTCAGGGACGCACCCTGTTTTTGTTTTGTATTTGATCTTCTAATCCATGGTTCAGACTGTATTCGCTCAAACACCCTCTAGAATGGTATGCCGGAAGCAGATGCCTCAAAGCTGCCGACATCTCCGATTTTTCAAAAAGACTTGACATTCCCGGGTAGTTCTATATAATTATCAATGTTAATTACCTTCGATAATCGTTTGGAGAGGAATTTCATTATGACCATCGAACTGATCAAGCAGCTGCTGGATGCCTGCTATCTGGCAAAGCGGGCACGGGAGATGCTGCCTGCCCTGCCGGAGGGTGTGACATCCTCCTATATCCAGTGTCTGGATGTTATTCAGAAATTGCAGACCCGTGGCATCTGGCCGAAGATCTCTGATCTCAGCGATGCGCTGAATCTGCCCCGCCCCGGTGTGACCCGTACCGTAAAAGAGATGGAGCACAAAGGGTATCTGAGAAAACAGGTGTCCGCTGAAGATGGCCGCGTGACCTATCTGTTCCTCACCGAGAGCGGGCAAGCGCTTTCCCAGAAGTACAATACGGACTACTTCTCGCAACTGCTCCCGTATCTGGACGGCATTTCCGAGGAGGATGCAGCGTGCACCATCCAAACGCTGGAAAAATTCTATGCTATTATGTGCGAAAGGAAAGATTCTCTTGAAAAACGATAAGACCGATTTTACCCAAGGCCGCATTTTGCCAAAGCTCGCCTTTTTCATGCTGCCCATTCTGGGTGCGCTGGTGCTGCAGGCCGCTTACGGCGCAGTAGATCTTCTGGTAGTGGGGCGCTTTGGCTCCACTTCAGGCTTGTCTGCGGTTTCCACCGGTAGTCAGGTACTCAACCTCGTCACCTTTGTTGTCACCCAGCTTGCCATGGGTGTCACAGTGCTCATTGCCCGCTATCTGGGCGAAAAACGACCGCAGTACATCGGGCAAGTCATTGGCGGGGCAGCTGTTGTGTTCACCCTTCTGGCAGCTGCACTGTTCGTGGTGCTGGTGTTTTTTGCACGGCTTATTTCCAGTCTGATGCAGGCTCCTGCCGAAGCCCTGGACCTGACCGCCAGCTATGTGCGCATTTGCGGCAGCGGCATCTTCTTTATTGTAGCCTATAATATGCTCTCGGCTCTTTTCCGCGGTCTGGGCGACAGCCGCTCTCCGCTGATCTTTGTGCTGGTGGCGTGCATTGTGAATGTTATTGGCGATCTGGTGCTGGTGGCTGGTTTTCATCTGGATGCTGCCGGTGCCGCCATTGCTACGGTAGCAGCACAAGCCGTCAGCGTAATCTGTGCAATCGCAATGCTGCTGAAGAAGGAGCTGCCCTTCAAAATCCATCGCTCTGATTTCAAGCCGAACCCCCAGTGCAAAAAATTTCTGGGCATCGGTCTGCCGCTGGCTTTGCAGGAGTTTTTGACCCAGCTTTCCTTTCTGGCGCTCTGCGCCTTCGTCAACCGGTTGGGGCTGGAGGCATCTTCCGGCTACGGTGTGGCGTGCAAGATCGTTAATTTTGCCATGCTGATCCCCAGTTCTCTGATGCAGTCCATGGCATCCTTTGTGTCCCAGAACGTGGGTGCTGGCAATAAAAAACGCGCCGAGCAGTCCATGCTCACCGGCATTGGCATCGGTCTGGTGTTCGGCTGCGTCGTATTTGCACTGGTGTGGTGCAAGGGTGACGTTCTCTCCGGTCTGTTTACGGCAGATGCCGCGGTTATTGCCAACGGCTACGCCTACCTCAAGGGCTTTGCGCCCGAGACCATCGCCACTGCCATCCTGTTCAGCATGGTAGGTTACTTCAATGGCAACGACAAAACCCTCTGGGTCATGGTACAGGGGCTGGTGCAGACTCTGCTGGTGCGTCTCCCCATGGCGTATATTATGAGTATCCAGCCCAACGCCAGCCTGACGATGATCGGTCTGTCCGCACCCACCTCCACCGCAGTGGGCATCTTATTAAACATCTGCTTTTTCCTCTGGCTTAAACGATACGAAAATCAAACGTCTGCATAAGTTTTGAAGGCTGGAGGCCTGCCGATGGTTGTTACCACCTATAAACATGATACGGTCGTGCTTGAAATTTCAAATTCAATCATGAGTCGATAATAGCAAACAAGCCCACAGGATAGACCGCATAAAAATACGGCAGACCTGTGGGCTTGTTCCTTATATCGAGTTAATCTCTAAACGATAAATCCTCTGATCCATGACCTCCGACCACATTCTTCAAATATTCCTCCGGGTTACCATTCAGAATCAAATCCGCGTAGCTCAGCGGATCATTGTAGATGAGGTAATCCAACTCCGACCTCTGCGCCATGGTCACATCCAACGCATCCTCGACCCCGGTGCAGTCGATGGAAATTTTTCTTCCATCCCGGAGCAGCAGCTCCACGCAGCCGGTGTCCATGTTGAATTTGCAGGTTCTTTCATCGTACTTCATACTCGTGTCCTTTCTACCTTACGGCACCTTTACAGTTGTGACCTTCGTGATACGGTCTTTCTTTTGATAAGGTTTCGGACACACGGCCGTCAGGGAAGAGCCTGAATTTTCATTTCCGAAGAAAACAAAAAATCCGAACCCTTCTCCTATCGAGAAAAGGTTCGGATTTTCATGGTTTGGTGCGCTGGAAGGGACTCGAACCCCCGGCCTTCTGATTCGTAGTCAGACACTCTATCCAGCTGAGCTACCAGCGCATCTTATTCAGTTCACAGGCGGTTGGCGGAGCGCCTAACCTCAAGTGCTCATTTATTATAGCATACGGCAGCGGAAAGTCAAGGATTTTTTTTGATTTTTCTAAAGAAAATTGGTTTTGAACGATAGAACGATAAACTATTTTGCAACGAGCCGCACATGGGCGTTGCGGTGCAAAAGGGTGCCGGGCAGGGGATCCTGCGCGGTGATGGTGCCATCGGTCAGATTGGAGGGGGTCAGAGTGGGCAGCAGCTCCACAATGGCAAGGCGGCGGCGCGCTTCGGCGATCGACATGCCCAGCAGGGACGGCACCTGGCGGAACGGGTCTGGTACGGCACGGGCAACGGTAAGGGTAATACAGTCCCCGGCTTCCAGTGCGGTGCCGGCGGCAGGAGATTGCAGAATAACGGTATCGGCCTGCAGGGTGGGATCGTTGCGGATATAATCGACGGAAACGGTAAAACCGGCGTCCCGCAGGGTCTGGATGGCATCGGAACGGTTCTGGCTTTTCAGATCCGGTACGGTGATGGTGTTTGGCCCTTTGCTGACGGACAGTATGAGTTTTTGCCCCTGTTTGACGGTGCTGCCCGCGGTGGGCTTTTGGGCGATGACGATGCCTTCCGCTTGGGCAGAGTAGCGGGTATCCCATACGATGGAAAGCTGGGCGGCGCTCTGTTCAACCTGAGCCTGCTGCCAGTCCATGCCAGACAAATCGGGGACGATGACTTCCCGCCGGATGGAAAACATGGGGTTGGTGCTTTGGGACAAAATGACAGTGATGGCAATGCCAGCTGCCACAACAGAAAGCAGCGCCAGGCAGGCGAGAACCCGCAGCGGGGTAAGGAAAAGTGAATGGTGAGAAGCAGGCATGGAGGTTACCTCGCTTAATACAGTTTATGAAAGATACATATTGTATAAATGATAATAAAAATACATATGGCAAACAAGAAGAATCCGGCGGAGAACGGGCAGGACCTTTTACAGATAGGAATCTTGTCTCTTTGGGTTCAGTATAGCACGCGGAACATGGGGATGCCAAGTGCGAAGAGAAAATCAGACAAAACGCAAATAGGTTTGTTCATCGGGGGTGAGGTGTTTCATTTTGGCGGGGACTATGATATAATAAAAACAAAAATATGTACAAATAAAAGTGTGCAATGTGTCGAAAAAAGGTGTCTTTCTCTTAATAGAGTATGTAGGGGTGGATAACGTTTCTCGAAGGTGTATCTGAAAACAAAGAAAATGACGGATATTTCGCAAACACAAGCAGGATTTTGCGTTTGTAGAAACAGACGATATTTTCGACGTTTCAGATACACCCTAATAATTCAACGAATGAAAGTCATTCGCTGGGCTGCTCACAGGGTAAATGGTATCGGGCGCACAATGCGCCCCTGCAAAAATTTTTTTGACAGTCTGAAATTGCGGTACTTTCTGTATTTTATATGCAGCGGTTTGTGTTGGCCCTGTTCTGAACAGGGACGGTAAAACCGTTGGCTGGTTGGATGGTACGGTTAACATATAAGCAAAGTAAAAATACAAAATAAGGCGGGAACCATATGAAAATTGCAGTTGCGGGTACAGGGGCTAGAGATATAATAGGGTCAACCAAGAAAACCTACGATAACTAAAGGGTTTTGACGGCTCGACTCGTTCAACAAAAGTATTTATTTGCTGACAGGCTGCGGAGAAGTTGAAATCCAGAGGTTATAAGTGGGAGGCTTTGGTGCAGCTCTGTTTTGACCCACAAAATGAGCAGCAAGTAAAAAATTAAGGAGAACGAATCGAGCCTACGGTGGATTGCCATTGAGTGATCCGCCGTGGGCTTGTTTGCTGTTTTATCAAATGAAAAATTAGTGAGGGAGAACAGAACTATGAAAAATTATAAAATCGCTGTGGCCGGCACGGGATACGTCGGACTTTCGCTGGGAGTGCTTCTGAGCCAGCATCATCAGGTAGTTGCAGTCGATATTGTGCAGGCTAAGGTCGATATGATCAACAACAAGAAATCCCCGATTCAGGATGACTATATCGAAAAATACTTGGCAGAAAAAGACTTGAATTTGACCGCAACGCTGGATGCAAAGGTTGCATACTCGGATGCGGATTTTGTTGTAATCGCGGCTCCTACCAACTATGATAGCAAGACCCAGCACTTTGATACTTCTGCGGTTGAGGCTGTGATTAAGCTGGTTATGGAATATAATCCGAATGCCATTATGGTCATCAAATCTACTATCCCTGTTGGATATACCGCTTCTGTGCGTAAGAAGTTCAATACCAAGAATATTATCTTCAGCCCGGAGTTCCTGCGTGAATCCAAAGCTCTTTACGATAACCTGTATCCTTCCCGCATCATCGTTGGTACTGACTTGAGTGATGAACGTTTGGTGGAAGCAGCGCATGAGTTTGCTGGTCTGCTGCAGGAAGGTGCAATTAAAGAAAATATCGACACCCTGTTTATGGGCTTCACTGAGGCTGAGGCAGTCAAGCTGTTTGCCAATACTTATCTGGCTCTGCGTGTTGCTTACTTCAATGAATTGGACACTTATGCAGAGAGCAAGGGTTTGAACACCCAGCAGATTATCAACGGTGTCTGCCTTGATCCTCGTATTGGCAGCCACTACAACAACCCGTCTTTCGGCTACGGGGAGTGTGAAATAATATGGACAACCAGAAAAAAGCCTGAATTCATGCGGGTTTGCGCGGCTTGACCTTTTCACCTCAACTTGTTTCTGCTTGTCATGGTGCGCTAGGACTAGCGTGATTTCAGGGGTTAATGGCTTCTGGTTGCGCTCTATACTTAACCCACCACAGCGAAAGCTGATAGAGCAGAAAACAGAATAAGGAGGTACGAAGGCGAGCCTGCGTATAGATTGCTGCTGCAATCTGTATACAGGCTTGTTGTCGTGCAATGAAATAGCAGGAGATTTAACAAGGGAGGAAAAGAAATATTATGATGGAAAATAAAACAAAAATTGATCTGAAAAACAAAAGCATTTTTATCACGGGTGTAGCGGGTTTCATTGGTTCCAACCTTGCAAAGCGGCTGCTCTCCACGGTAGAGGGTGTCAAGGTCGTGGGTCTGGACAACATGAACAATTACTATGACGTGCGCCTGAAAGAAGCACGTTTGAAGGAACTGGAGCAGTTTGAAAAATTCAACTTCGTAAAAGGCAATCTGGCTGATAAGGCTGTGATCGAATCTATTTTTGAGCAGTATAAGCCGGAAATTGTGGTAAACCTCGGTGCGCAGGCAGGCGTTCGGTATTCCATTACGAATCCAGATGCCTATGTGGAGGCAAACCTGATTGGCTTCTATAACATTCTGGAAGCCTGCCGCCATTCTTATGATGAGGGGCATACCCCGGTGGAGCATCTGGTTTATGCGTCTAGTTCTTCCGTATACGGTAGCAATAAAAAAGTGCCTTACAGCACGGATGATAAGGTCGATAATCCGGTATCTCTGTATGCAGCCACTAAGAAATCCAATGAGTTGATGGCTCATGCCTATTCTAAACTGTACAACATTCCTTCCACGGGCCTGCGCTTCTTCACGGTGTATGGCCCTGCCGGTCGCCCGGACATGGCGTACTTTGGCTTTACCAACAAGCTGCTGAAAGGCGAGACGATTCAGATTTTCAACTATGGTAACTGCAAGCGCGACTTTACTTATGTGGATGATATTGTCGAGGGCGTTGTCCGTGTGATGCAGGGCGCGCCGGCGCGCAAGAACGGCGAAGATGGCCTGCCTGTTCCTCCGTATGCAGTTTATAACATCGGCAATCAGAACCCGGAAAATCTGCTGGACTTCGTACAGATTTTGCAGGAAGAACTGATTCGTGCAGGTGTTTTGCCGGAGGATTACGACTTTGAAGCACACAAGAAGCTGGTTCCGATGCAGCCGGGTGATGTACCTGTGACCTATGCAGATACCAGTGCGTTGGAGCGTGACTTCGGATATAAGCCCTCTACCAGTTTGCGCGAGGGTTTGCGGAAGTTCGCTGAGTGGTACGCAAAGTTCTACAAATAATGAAGAATAGGAAAATAAACCGATGAAGTGTGTTGAGGTTTACAAGGAATTATATCATCAGGAGCCGTTTGATGTGGCGTTCTGCCCGTACCGTATCAGTCCGCTTGGAGCGCATATCGACCATCAGTACGGAAAAATCAACGGTCTGGCAATCGACAAGGGAATCCACATGGCCTACCACCCGAAACAGAATGGTGTGGTGGAGCTGCAGTCGCTGAACTTCCCGAAGCGTGCCCAGTTCTTTGTAAATGCAGTGCCGGAAGAAAAGCAGGGAGACTGGGCTGATCATCTGCGTGGTGCGGCAAAGATGCTGGGAGAAAAGTACCGCCTGAAAGTTGGTCTGTCTGGCATCATCGAGGGTAGCCTGCCGATTGGCGGTTTGTCCTCGTCGGCTTCGGTCATTATTTGCTTTTTGTCTGCACTGTGCAAAGTGAATGGTATCCATCTAGAGCCGATGGAGATGATTCTCACGGCGAAGGCCGCAGAAAACCAGTATGTTGGTGTTGCTTGCGGCAAACTCGATCAGAGTTGTGAGGTGTATTCCAAGAGAAATCACTTGTTGTACCTTGACACGAAAGATGATAGCTATGAGTTAATTCCAACCAGTGGGAAAATGAAACCTTATAAGGTGGCGATTTTCTTCTCCGGCTTGGAGCGTTCTTTGAAAAACTCTAAGTACAATCTGCGGCAAGATGAGTGCAAGGCAGCGGCCTATGCACTGATGGGCTATGCAGGGATGGACTACGATACCTTTGCAAACACCCGGCTCCGTGATGTACCGTTTGAGGTCTTTGAAGCCTATAAAGAACGTCTGCCCGAACTGTGGCGCAGACGTGCAGAACACTATTACAGTGAGTTCGCTCGTGCCGAAAAGGGTGCAGAACTGTGGCGTAAAGGTGATTTGGAGGGCTACGGTCAGCTTGTTTTTGAAAGCGGAAAATCCTCTATTTATAGCTATGAGTGTGGCTGCGATGAACTGAAAAAGCTGTATGAGATCATGACCGATACCGATGGTATCTACGGTGGCCGCTTCTCTGGCGCGGGCTTCAAGGGCTGCTGTATGGCACTGATCGCCCCGGACAAGGCCGAAGATATTGAAGCCAAAGTAAGCTCTGAGTATTTGAAAGCATTTCCGGCGTTGGAAGGAAAGTATAGTTTCCATCTGTGCGAGAGTGCCGATGGCGTGGAACTGTAAGGAGAGTACATAGATGAAATGTTTGATTTTGGCAGCGGGCTATGCTACACGGCTTTATCCGCTGACAGAGAATTTCCCGAAACCGCTTCTGAAAGTGGGCGAGAAATCCATCCTTGATTGGTTGGTGGATGATCTGGTGGACACCACCGACATTGACGAATTTGTGGTGATTTCCAACCACAAGTTCGCACAGCATTTTGAGGATTGGAAAAGTAATAAGCAAAAGACGCGGCCTTATGAGATTACTGTGATCGACGATGGTACAAGCACCAATGAAACTCGTCTGGGAGCAGTCAAAGATATTCAACTGGCGGTAGAAAAGCTGAATCTGGCTGATGATTTGCTGGTTATGGCTGGCGATAATGTGCTGGATTTCAGCCTTTCCAAGTTCGTTGATTTTGCCAAGGAAAAGAATACTTCCTGTGTGATGTGCCATGAGGAAAACGAACTGAAAAAGCAGCAGAAAACAGCAATCATCACGCTTGATAACTCGGATCTGATTACGAGCTATGAGGAAAAGCCAAAGGAACCAAAAGGAAATCTGGCTGTGCCGCCGTTCTATTGCTACCGTGCCTGTGATGTAAAGAGGATTCAGGAAGCACTCAATAATGGCTGCGGCTATGACGCACCGGGCAGCTTTGCGGCTTGGTTGAGCAAGCAGACCCCGATGCACGCTTACATCATGCCGGGTAAGCGGTATGACATTGGCGATATTAACAGCTATGAGTATGTGAAAAGTGTGTTTTCAAAATAAAAACACAAAGAGAGAGGAGAAAGTAATCATGAGAGATTTTAAGGATTTGAAAATTGCCGTGGCCGGAACTGGCTACGTTGGACTTTCCATTGCAACGCTGCTGAGCCAGCATCATAAGGTTATGGCAGTGGATATTGTGCCGGAAAAGGTGGAACTCATCAATAATAAAAAGTCTCCAATTCAGGATGAATACATTGAAAAGTATCTGGCAGAGAAAGAACTGGATTTGACCGCAACGCTGGACGCAAAAGAAGCATACTCTGACGCTGACTTTGTTGTTATTGCGGCTCCTACCAACTATGACAGTAAGAAAAATTTCTTTGATACTTCTGCGGTTGAAGCTGTTATTAAGTTGGTAATTGAGTATAACCCTGAAGCAATTATGGTCATCAAGTCTACGATTCCTGTTGGTTTCACCGCAAGCGTCCGTGAAAAATATCACTGCGACAACATTATCTTCAGCCCGGAATTCCTGCGTGAGAGCAAGGCTCTGTACGACAACCTGTATCCGAGCCGTATCATCGTTGGTACGGATGTAGAAAACGCCCGTCTGGTGAAGGCTGCACATATTTTTGCTGAATTGCTTCAGGAAGGCGCAATCAAGGAAAACATTGATACGCTGTTTATGGGCTTTACCGAGGCAGAAGCGGTCAAATTGTTTGCTAATACCTATTTGGCTCTGCGTGTTAGCTACTTCAATGAATTGGATACCTATGCAGAGATGAAGGGCCTGAACACCCAGCAGATTATCAACGGCGTCTGCCTTGATCCGCGTATCGGTACTCATTACAACAATCCCAGCTTCGGTTACGGCGGGTACTGCCTGCCCAAAGACACTAAACAGCTGCTCGCAAATTATGCCGATGTGCCGGAAAATTTAATTGAAGCAATCGTGGAATCGAACCGTACTCGCAAGGACTTTATTGCGGATCGTGTGCTTGAAATTGCTGGTGCTTATGAAGCAAATGACAGCTGGGATGAGAGCAAGGAAAAGGAAGTTGTGGTTGGCGTTTACCGTTTGACGATGAAGAGCAACAGTGATAACTTCCGGCAGAGTTCCATTCAGGGCGTTATGAAGCGCATCAAGGCTAAAGGTGCAACGGTCATCATCTATGAGCCGACCCTGAAAGATGGTGAAAAGTTCTTTGGCAGTCTTGTTGTGAATGACTTGGATGAGTTCAAGCAGCGTAGCCAGGCCATCATTGCAAACCGCTATGATAAGTGTCTGGATGATGTGAAGGATAAGGTTTATACGCGCGATATTTTCCGCCGTGACTAATTAGCAGGAGTACGAAGATGAAAGTATGTTTAGTGGGATCGTCAGGCGGACACTTAACGCACTTATATATGTTGAAACCGTTTTGGAAGGATAAAGAGCGGTTTTGGGTTACGTTTGATAAAGAAGATGCGCGTAGTCTGCTTGAGGGAGAAAAAGTTTATCCGTGCTATTACCCGACAAATCGTAGTTTGAAAGCATTGGTAAAAAACACCAAAATTGCATGGGATGTTCTGCATAAGGAAAAGCCGGATTTGATTGTTTCCTGTGGTGCAGCAGTAGCCGTTCCGTTTTTCTATATCGGAAAAATGATGGGAGCAAAAGTGGTATACATCGAGGTGTTTGATCGTATTGATAAACCAACTATGACTGGAAAGATGGTTTACCCTATTGCTGATAAATTTGTCGTTCAATGGGATGAGCAGAAGAAGGTTTACCCCAAAGCAGTAAATCTCGGAAGTATATTCTAAGATAGTAGGGGGAGAAAGCCAACATGATTTTTGTGACAGTGGGAACACATGAGCAACCATTTAATCGGTTGATTCAAAAGGTGGATGAATTAAAAAAAGATGGCGTTATAACCGAAGATGTCATTATTCAGACGGGTTTCAGTACATACGAACCAAAATATTGCCAGTGGAGCAAGTTGATTCCGTACCAGCAAATGATTAAGAATGTAGCAGATGCGCGCATTGTAATCACCCACGGTGGCCCAGCAAGTTTTATTATGCCGCTTCAGATTGGAAAAACACCTATTGTTGTGCCACGGCAGCATCAGTTTAATGAACACGTTAATGACCATCAGGTGGAATTTGCACGAAATGTCGCAAAACGGATGGGAACGATTATTGAAGTGGAAGATATTGAAACCCTTGGAGATGTTATAACCAATTACGATCGGATTGTAGCAGGCATGGGTCATGGGATTAGCAGCAACAATGCAAAATTCAATGAGGGCTTGGAGTCAATCGTAGATGAGTTGTTTAACAAGTAAAGAAAGGCAACGAACATAATGAGCAAAATCAAAGTTACCTTTGTAGAAACAAATTGTAAAAAGAATGGCCCAATCAAACAGACACTGAATATTATTCGCAATATGGACAAAGAGGTCTTTGAGCCTAGTCTGGTAACTGTGTGGCCGGAAGATGCAGACAATTCAATGATTGATGAGTATAAAAAGCTGGGTATCCCCGTACTGTCTGCAAACATGAGCAAGAAAAAGTCTGTTCTCTTTGGAAAGAAAGAGGTTGGACAACTTTTAGAGCAGTTGCAGCCGGATATTGTGCAGGGTGTCGGTATGCCGCCGTACAGAATGACGCTCGGCTATAAGAGAGCAATTCACTTTGTCACGCTCAGAAATTATTGCTATGAGGATTATCCTGACTACTATGGGAAAATTCCCGGAACAGTTATGGCCTTTCTCGATTTGAATTTGATTAAGAAACGTATGGCAGCAGGCGAACCTTTCGTGACGTGTTCTGAAAGTTTGACAAAAATGTATAGAAGCCGTCAGAATATGGAGATTCCGTATATCCGCAACGGCGTGGATGTGAGCCAATATACAAAAAGAAACTGTGACGAAATAGATGACGTGCGGAGAAAACTTGATTTGCCGTTAGGAAAAGTCATCTATGTGTATAGCGGTGGATTTATCGACAGAAAAAATCAAAGAGAAGCCATTACCGCATTTTTGGCAATGAAGAAAAATGCAGATGCAGTTTTACTTCTGCTTGGTGATGGAACGAATTTTGAAGCACTGAAAGACGAGTTTTCTAAGAATACAAATATTTTGTTCCGGGGTAAGGTGTCCAACGTAAATGAATATCTCCATGCTTCTGATGTTTACTTGGCAACAAGCAAGTCCGAAGGACTGCCTAATGGCGTTTTGGAAGCGATGGCTTGCGGCTTGCCGGTGCTTCTGTCAGACATTCCGCAGCACATGGAGGTTTTGGAAGCAGACCCCCAGTGTGGTCATTCCTATAAACTTGGGAATGCTAAGCAGCTTTCAGCCTTGATGGATCAGATGATGGATGAGAACCTGTTTGAAATGGGCGAAAGAAGTTATACCGCTGTTATGGAAAATTTCACGGCAGAGGGTATGAGCAAGAGGTATCAGAATTTGTATTTGAAACTGATGAATAAGGGTGGAAGATAAAATGAAACTTTCTGAGTGGAAATTATATAGTATTTATGCTTTGGGACATATTCTGCAAGGTAGTCCCGAAGCTGATGAAAAATATCTCAAAATTTTATTTAAGTATCTGATGGGGAAAGAGTGTAACTTTGATAACCCTCAAACATATAGTGAAAAGTTGCAATGGTTGAAGATTTATGACAGAAATCCTCTTTATACCCAACTTGTCGATAAATATGAAGTACGGAAGTTTATTGAAGAACGAATTGGAAGTGAACACCTGATTCCATGCCTTGGCGTATGGAATCACTTTGACGAAATTGACTTTAACAAACTTCCCAATCAATTTGTTTTGAAGTGTACACATGATTCGGGCGGTTTGATTATCTGCAAAGACAAATCGACATTAGACTTAAAACAAGCACGAAAGAAAATTGAACATTGCCTTAAAAGAAATTACTTCCTCAATCATAGAGAATGGCCGTATAAAGATGTCAAGCCTAGAATTATTGCAGAGGAATATACGGTGGACGAATCTGGCTACGAGCTAAAAGACTATAAGATTTTCTGCTTTAATGGTGAACCGAAAGCAATGTTTATTGCAACAGATCGTGGAACGGATACTAAATTTGATTTCTTTGATACAGAGTTTCACCATCTGCCCTTTACCAATGGCCATCCTAATGCGGACAAGGAGATAAAGAAGCCAGAAAATTTCGATGAGATGCTTCGCATTGCGGGCATACTTTCAAAGGGAATGCCAGAGGTGCGGGTAGATTTGTACAATGTCAATGGAAAAATTCTTTTTGGTGAGATGACATTTTTCCATTGGAGCGGATTGATGCCTTTTGAGCCGGAGGAATGGGATTACAAATTTGGCAGTTGGATTGAATTGCCGGAGGTTAGATAATGGGTGTATTAAATAGTAGCCGTAAAGCGATGAAAGGCTTCATAGAGAAAAGTTACAGTATGGGTCAACTTCATGGAGAAATGAAGAAAATCAATGATCCTAGGCGACAGAACTTAATCGAAACAGTACACTTGACGAAAGCAGAAGAGAATAAAATTGATACATTGTTTGTTTCTACTTATGGCAAAAAGATTAAATATGATTGGCATAGGCTGTATCAATCTTTTACAGGGAAATTTGATGAAAACTATTTTCCGGAATATCTTTTTTCAAGTGTGTTAGAGCCAAAGATGAATCCGATGGATTATCGCTATGTTCTTGATGATAAACTATTGCTTCCATTGTTTTGTGTGGGCGTAGAGCACGTCAGAACACCGCGTACATACTATTCAGTATGCGATGGCATTTGCTTTGATGAAGAAAAAAATATTGTGGATTTGAAAAATGATAATTTTAATGGGGGGGGGTACAGAGGCAATAATAAAACCTGTTCAAGATACATCATCAGGTGTTGGTGTTGAGAAAATAAAAGGAATAGAAGCGATAAAGAACAATCTGCAAGAGAAAGCAGCAAAAAAGGGTACATATATAGTACAGGAATGTATCACTCAAAATGAACAACTTGCCATGTTGTATTCAGAGGCAGTCAATACATTTAGGGTTATTACATATCTTTGGGACGGAGAAGTTTTCCATGTGCCGCTTGCATTAAGAATAGGACAAGGCGGTAGCTATTTGGATAATGCTCATGCTGGTGGAATGTTTATCGGTGTAAATGACTTGGGTGAACTGAATGATGAGGCGTTTACAGAATTTGGAAAAAGATATAAAGAACATCCTGATACACACACCGTATTCAAGGGGTATAAACTTAACTTTGTACCTGAACTTATCAAAACAGCGAAGAAGCTACATCTGAATGCCCCGCAGCTCGGAATTATTTCGTGGGATTTAACAGTTGATCAAAATGGAGTGTTTGTTCTGATAGAAGCAAATACGAGAGGACAGAGTATATGGTTCCCTCAAATGGCAAATGGTATGGGTGCATTTGGAAAAAATACTGCGGAAATCCTAAAATTTATAGCTCAAAAATAGAGGAGGATTAAAACAAGGTGATAAAAAGCGTGATTTTTGTTACTGGCTCATTGGCTGACGGTGGGGCAGAAAAGGTAATGTCAATTTTAGCATCGGGCTGTGCAGAGCTTGGAGCAGACGTTACGCTTGTGGTACTAAGACCAAAGAAAATCGTATATCCTGTGTCTGATAAAGTCAAAATAGTTCAATTTACAGATGACGGAAAACTAGCAACTATAAAACGCATAAGAAAGCTGCATAGGGTGCTGAAAGAATCAGCTGCAGAAGTAGTGATTCCGTTCCTTCCCATTATTTCGTTATATACAATGATTGCAAATATTGGGTTGAGAAAAAAAGTAATCATGTCTGAAAGAGCTGATCCGCGAGCTCAGTTCAACAATTTGCCATGGAAAGATAAAATTGGAAATTTCTTTATGAGAAAATGTGGCCTTTTTTCTTTGGCAGATTGGATGGTTTTTCAAACCCCAGATGCACAGTCATACTATTCTGAAAAAATTCAGAAAAAGAGTTCGATCATTCCGAATCCGTTGGATATTGATAAACTCCCAGAAAGATACGATGGAGAACGCGAAAAACGAATTGTTGCTGCCGGTCGTTTTTCCGAGGAGAAAAATTTTGCACTTCTAATAGATGGATTTGCGGCTTTTCATGAAAGCTTCCCAGACTATACACTTACAATATATGGGGAAGGTGCACTGAGGAAAGATTATGAAATGCAAATACAGGAACTTGGGCTAGGTGGGAGTGTGAAACTTCCCGGATTTGCGTCAAATCTACCTGAAGAAATCAATAAAGCAGCCATGTATATTTCAACATCGAATCATGAGGGAATTTCTAATTCGATGCTGGAAGCATTAGGAATGGGAATTCCGACTATCGTAACCGATTGTCCAGTAGGAGGATCAAAGATGTTTGTACATACGGGAGATAATGGTGTTCTTATTCAAATGGAAAATAAAAATGATTTGGTCAGTGCAATGACATTGATTGCAACGAATAGCAGGTATGTAAAGCATATTTCAAATAATGCAATAAAAATTCGTGAGCAGTTAGCTGCACCTAATATTTGTCAGAAATGGCTGCAATTACTTTGATAAGGAGATAAGATGTGGGATATTAAAAGCGTAATATTATATCTTGTGATGGCGTCAATAGGCTACTTTTGTATATCAGAGGAAAGAAGAAGCATTCAAAATGGAGTAAGAAGGCGCTTAAAAGTTTCCTATGCAATTCTGTTTTTTGTGTGGCTTTTCCTAGCTGTATACCGATATGTTGGATATGAGAGCGGCATAATTATTGGAGGTAATGATGCCCCTACATATATAGATTATTTCCAGACGTGTCTAGCTGGTAAAGGAAATAATATCTATTTTGTGCGGACAGAACCATTGTTTCAGATAATGACTAAGGCGGTAAGAACTATTACGTCTAACTACCATGTGTACTTCGCACTCATTTACGGACTGATAATATTTAGTTATTTGCGCTTTATAGATGAGTTTGACCTCCTACAAAGCAATAAAACTCCGCTGTTTATGCTTGTGTTCCCGTTTATTCAAAGCTTTTGCGCGATACGCACACATATAACTATTGCATTGATTTTATTGGCGATAGTTGCTTTGAAAAATAGAAGAAATATTTTAATGTGGGGACTACTTATTGCGAGTGTTTTTATTCAGAGAGCAAGTTTAATATATGCAATCTTTCCGATTTTCTATTTTTATTATAAAAAGAATAAGATGACGATGAAAAAAGCAACAGCTTTTATTATTATCGGATGTGCTGTTGGATATATCGGGAAGAAAGTTATTATTGGTGGCAGTATTGGGTATTTAACAGGAGGGGTGTATGCAAATTATGCAAGTGCATCATCATCTGCGGGATATTTATTCGACTACATAAAGCTAATTGTTGAGCAAGTAATCATTGATGGGTATATGATTCTGTCCTATAAAAAAGTAAATGGACAACTGCAAGAAATGGAAGAGTTGGAAAAAGAAAAACTTCGGATGCTTCAAATGATGTGCTACTTCGATTTGATGCTAATTCCAATATGCTACATTTTAGGGATTTGGCGTGGAGCGAGCTATTTCTTTTTGCCTCGTCTTTTGATTTTAGGATATATAATAACCGACTTTTCGAGAAAAATATCGAAAAATTCTCGAAAAGCATACTATATGATAGTTAAAGTGGCAATGCCCATTTGGTTGGTGCTTCGACTATTTACAGTATATGATGTATCTGGGCTGATGCCATATTATCTTGACTTTAGGCTGTAATGTAAATGTTTATGAGGAAACCTAAGTATTACCACTCATAATAACTGGATTTACAGAGGAGAACTGGAAAAATGAAAATTAGAAAAAAGGATATTCAGTTTTTTTTGGTGGGCTGTGGATTGCTATTTGTACCGAGCTTACTAAGAGTGGGAATGTTGAAATCTCAATGGGCATTAGTAAATGTATTATCATGGATAGGAATTATTCTGCTGACACAGAGATATTATGGGGGGGGCAGAGTAGTATTATCTAAAGATGGAAGCAATGGAGTTACAAATCCATTATTGATAATAACGCTAATAATCCTTTTTCTGATTGAAGGAATGATGCTCCCGTATTTTTCGGCTGAATCAAAGATTAAGTACATCTATGCAACGATTCTTCCATGCTATATATTATATGTTTCCTTGCCAAGACAGGAAATCATTCGATATTTTAAAATGTTTGCAAAGTTATTAACCATTGCAAGCACGGTTGTTGTTTTGTGTGGTATTTTTGATACCTTTATTGGTACGAGCATTGGAAAGACAATAGCAGAATTTTCGGCGGCAGATTCATTGATTGAATCTATTCGTCAAGGACGGATGGTTTCATATTTTGGGCATCCGTTGTTGACAAGTGAAGTTATGATTTTGTGCTTTTCATTTAATACATTGGTAAATTACTGCATAGAGAAAAAAACAGTAACAGAGACAGTATACTATTCAATAGTAAGTGTAATCGGAATAGGATTCTGCGGAAGCAAAACGGGACTGATATTGATTGCAATAGAGTTTGCACTGCTGTATGTCAATAAGAAAGGAATAAAATATTTTATTCTAGTCGCCGCGGCTGTTTATTGGGCCTATGGTTATGGACTATTGGATACAGTGATCGGACGATTCTTGGATGGCTTCAAATCAGGAGATTTAACAACAGGAAGAAACACTGCATTAGCCCTACTTATGAGAAATGGATACTTGCATTTTAATTTTTTAATGGGTCATGCAGGAGCAGATTTATCGGAAAGAATGATTGCTGCGCTGGAGTATCCACCATTAAGATGGGCATATCTATTTGGAGTGTGGTTTTCAGTGGTAATGTGCATCATTTTATTTTTGACCCCAGCAATGATGATACTTAAGAACAAAAATATTAAAATTTTTATTGTTCTGATTATACTAATTCTCGATGTGAACAGTTATAACGGGATTACGACGCAATCTGATCAGATGTTGCTTTATTGTGTTTCGGTATTTTTGTTACTGAATTTAAGCTATGCGGTAAGAGGAAATGGAAATGAAGATATGTGTTCTAGTACAAAATCTATATACACTAGGAGGTATCCAACGAGTTGTAACTACAATTTTAAATGAACTTGTGAATGACGAAAATTACAACATAACAGTTGTGATGCCTTTTAAGATGAGCGGGGAGAAACTTTTCAAAATTGATGAACGTATTAAGCTGAAAAATCAAGAAGAACTATCTGTGAATCGAGAACATAAGCCCGTAAGATATATTTTTGCATTAAACAAAAGAATTGGATTTTTAGATAATGGTATAGCACTTCCATTTGTCCTAAACAATCGAATCGCACCACAGGAAAAAGAAAAGTACATAAAATATTTCAATGAAGAAAATTTTGATGTTGTTATTGGTGCAGGCATTGAATATAGTCTGCTTTTGGGCGAAATCAAGAAAGATATATCAGCAAAAACTATAGGATGGCAACACAGTACATACGGTTCATACTTTGAAAAAAGAGGAGCAACTGGATATGGATTGATGAAATATGTAAAAAAATGTTATTCAGCGTTGGATGGCATTTGGGTTTTGACAAATTCTGACAAAACAGAATTTGATAACAACTTGGGTATAGAAAGCAAAGTACTCTATAATCCACTTCCGAAAAATGACAGCGTTAGTACAACGTATGAAGAAGGATATGTCTTGTTTGCTGGGAGACTGGAACGAGAGCATAAAGGGTTGGACTACTTAATTGATGTAATAAAAAAGATTTCAGAAGAAGTCCCGAAGTTGAGAGTGACTATTATTGGAGACGGACCATCACATAATTGGCTAAAAGCTGAGATAGAAAGAACTGGATTAGGGGAGAAAGTTAACCTATTGGGAACAACAGATAATGTTTATCAATTCTATGGCAGGGCGTCAGTAATGGTCCAGACTTCTCGATGGGAGGGCTTTGGAATGACAATACTAGAAGCTATGTCTTGCGGTATTCCAGTAGTGGCATTTCATAATTACGGCCCAGACGAAATAATTAGAGACTCGGTTGATGGATACCTTGTAGATCACTTCGATACAGAAGCATTTGCAAAAAAAGTTGTGGAAATATTAAAGCAGCCTGAACAGCGAAAACAAATGGGAAAATGTGCAATTGAAAGATCACAGGATTTTAGCTTGGAAAAGGTGCTTCCACTGTTTAAACAATATTTAGAGGAAGCAGCGAAGGGATTATAACATGAGCAAGCCATTGAGCAAAAAGAAAGCATCTATGCTAAATATGGCACTTATGGGAGCATATCAGATCGTGACGGCATTATTCGGATTCGTTTTGCCAAGCATGATTTTGAACACCTATGGTGCAAGTTTACATGGTTATACAACAACTGTTTCTAATATTATGAGTTATGTAGCACTTGTTAATGCGGGATTGGCTCCTGCAGCAGTGCAAGCCTTATATACGCCTCTTGCTAAAAAGGACACATATAGATTAAACCAAGTTTTGAATGCTATTGACCATTTCTATACAGTTTCGGGATGCCTTTATACGATAGCGATAGCAATAATTGCGAGCGTATTACCGTTTGTTTTGTCAAATCAGTTGCCTCCGATACTTATTGTGCTTTTGATGATTGTGATAGGCGCAAGTAGCACATTAGAATGTTTCATTTATAGTAAGTACAAAGTTCTCTTACAAGCGGATCAGAGGCTATTTGTGGTTTCTGTTGCCGATACCATAATGTATTTTGTTCGTGTTGGGCTTCAGGTGATTTTGATTTGGGCTAAGGCAAGCATTGTGATCGTAATGGCAATTCCTGCGGTTATGGTTATCTTTAGAATGATGATTTTGTCCATATACTGTCGAAATAATTATCCGGGACTGGATAAAAAGGTCGTGAGGGATAACTCAGCACTGTCAAAAAGATGGTCTGCGATGGCCCATCAATTAGCAGGTTTGGTTGTTTATAATACCGATGTTACGTTATTGACGCTATTTGGAAGTCTTGTGCAAGTTAGTATATACTCTGTCTACAATTTGGTCTTTCAAAAACTGTATGAACTGTTGACGAACATTTTTTCGTCTGGAACTTTAGCGAGTTTTGGACAGTTGATGAGTGAAAATAAGAGAGAGTCCCTACTGCGAAATTATGATTTGTATGAATATGGTTATTATATTATAATAACATTTGTCTATGGTGTTTCAGCATCAATGATTTTGCCATTTGTGAGTGTTTACACGAAGAAATATACAGATATTCCTTATGTGGATGTAAAGCTTGCTGTCCTGTTTATGTTGATAGGCTTTGCGAATAATATACGAATTCCTTGTTTGACAATGATTAACGCAGCAGGGCATTTCAAAGAAACGCAATGGAGAGCAATTTTAGAAGCTGTAATAAATATTACTGTTTCCCTTTTGCTGATTAAACCATTAGGTATGTATGGTCTGCTGATTGGAACTATTTGTTCTTTTGCTTATAGAACAACGGATATTATCTATTACTCACATAAGCATATTCTAAATATATCCTGCAAAAAATCCGTTTTAAGGGTGTTGAGAGTTGCGCTAGTAATTGCTATTAATGTGATACTGTATAAGTTGTTGGTTGGAAAATATATTATGAATGGTTGGGGTGAGTGGATTATGTATGCTGTAATTGCAAGCATAATAGTACTTGTGACGACTGGACTTATATATTTTATTACAGAAAAAAAACAGTTCTTGGCTTGTATGAATTTGATAATTAAAAGAAAAGTTAAGCGTTGATGGTTAAAAGGAGAGAAAATGAACATTAAAGCTGTTGTGTCCAAAGTAGAAAACCATATTTATTGGAAAAAGATTGAATGGGGATTCTATGACAAAATGGATGATGAGTCATTTTTGAAAATGGCTTACAAAAGAAAATTCGGAAAAGAATTGGATTTGAAAAATCCTGTGACCTTTAATGAAAAGCTTCAATGGCTGAAACTTCATGATCGAAAGCCGGAGTATACAACGATGGTTGATAAATATGAAGCAAAAGCTTATATTGCTCAAAAAATTGGTGAAGAGTATGTGGTTCCAACATTAGGTGTTTGGGAAAAATTTGATGATATTGACTTTACAAAGCTTCCGAATGCGTTTGTTTTGAAATGTACACATGATTCTGGTGGTCTGGTTATTTGCAAAGATAAAAGTAAACTTGACAGGGAAAAAGCAAGAAAAAAGATCAATAAATCGTTGCATTCTAATTATTTCGGGGGGGGCGCGAATGGCCATATAAAAATGTAAAGCCTCGAATTATTGCAGAGCCTCTTCTTAAAGATGATGCAACGAAAGTGGGCGAGCAGGAGTGCTTGACAGATTATAAGTTTTTCTGTTTTGGTGGAATACCTAAAATTGTTTATATATCGAAAGACAAGGCAGAAAATCCGACGACGGACTTTTTTGATATGGATTATACTCACTTGCCGATTAGAATGCGAGATCCTAATTCGGATGTGTTACCTGAAAAACCGATTCGTTTTGATGAAATGAAAAAAATTGCAGCAGTATTGTCCAAAGGATTGCCCCATTTAAGAGTTGACTTTTACTGTGCGAATGGAAGGCTATATGTTGGAGAGTTGACCTTTTACCATTGCAGTGGTTTTGCGCCGATTCAACCAGAAGAATGGGCGATTAAAATGGGGGATTGGATTAAACTTCCTACAAGTAAATAAGGATTTAATGCTTTGCCTTTCTGATTTTGTATGGTTTTTAATCAGGAGGAGCAAAATGAAATTGTTTATAGATAAATTGAAAAACCACATTTATTGGCTTAAAATATCTTCGGGACTTTATGATGGAATGGATGATGAGACGTTCTTGAAAATGGCCTATAAAAGAAAATTTGGTAAAGAGCTTGACCTCAATAATCCTGTGACGTTTAATGAAAAACTTCAATGGTTGAAATTGAATGATCGAAAGCCAGAATATACAGAAATGGTAGATAAATTCATGGCGAAAAAATATGTGGCAAGTATAATAGGGCAAGAACATATTATTCCGACTTTAGGCGTTTGGAGTCGTTTTGATGATATTGATTTTGATAAATTACCAACGCAGTTTGTTCTAAAATGTACACACGATTCTGGTGGATTGGTTGTTTGCAAGGACAAAAGCAATCTAAATAAAAAGGCGGCAAAAAAGAAAATAGAGAAATCTATGAAAACGAACTACTACAAAGGAGGACGTGAGTGGCCGTATAAAAATGTAAAGCCGCAGATTATTGCTGAGGAATACATGGAAGATATATCAGGTAATGGATTGACAGACTACAAATTTTATTGTTTTAATGGTGTTCCTAAATATCTCTATGTTTCAAATGGAATGGATAACCATGAAACTGCTCGGCTGAGTTTTTTGACAATGAATTGGGAAAAAGCTCCGTTTGGACGATCTGACTATCTTGAATTTGAAGTTCTTCCTCCGAAGCCCACAAAGTTCGATGAAATGGTGAAAATAGCAAAATCTTTATCCGGTGGGCATCCATTTCTACGGGTTGATTTATACGAGATAAACAATAAAGTGTACTTCTCAGAGCTGACGTTTTCCCCATGTGGTGGTTTTATGCCGTTTGTTCCTGAAGAATGGGATGCAAAGCTTGGAGAAATGGTGAATATAAGAAAAGTGAAGTGATTATTAAAGATAATGCTAGAAAAGAAAAACTATTACGGAATAGATTTATTAAAGTTTATAATGGCAGTGTGTGTGGTCGCTATTCACACTCAGCCGCTTTATAGCATACAGTCTATAGTTGTGCAACGATTATTTGACACGATTACTAGTTTGGCTGTACCATATTTTTTCTCAGTATCGGGTTTTCTTCTGTTTTCAAAAATTGATGCGAATATATTAAGCAGGAAAAGTATGGAGGTGTGTAAGAAGTATCTATCAAGAGTACTCTCATTATATGTCATTTGGAATATTATTTATCTGCCAATAACTATTTTTGGATTCAAGGAAAATAATATGTCATTTGCGAGATACGTACTCGATTGTATAAGAGGATTTCTCTTTATAGGCCAACAATTTTACTCATGGCAACTTTGGTATTTACTGTCTGTGTTTTTTGTGATTGCTTCAATTTGTATTATGGCTGAACATAAAATCAAAGATAAAAATATATTTAAGATTATGATGGCCATATTTTTAATGGGGGGGGGTATAGGAGTACTAACGACAGTTGATTTCTCAGAATATAGAAAAATAGAGATGGTAATTAAGTGCATCAAATTTATATTTGGAAATGGGAGAATTCTATCTGGATTTGGTTATATAGCAGTTGGATGGATTGTTGCTAAAAAGAAAATATTAAGTGGGCGGATTAGCATAATTCTTGGCCTAATATTATTGGGAGCATTATATTTAGCAGGGGATACATGGGGGTTTTTGTTAAAGTTTTTGATTGCTGAAATTTTGTTGAGTGCTTCCTGTAAAGTAACATTGCCGCAGCATCCAATATGGGAACATATGAGATATGTTAGTGAAATAATCTATTTTACGCATATGTGGGTGGCGTTTAGTTATACACTGATATTTCGTGAATTTAGATACTATGGAGCAGATATTTTCTTCGCATCTACATTGATTCCGATAATTTTATACTATATTCTATATCGCTCACATATGCTGAGCAAAGTAAAAACAATCTTGTAATAATATGGAAAATCCGTAGGGATCATTCTTGCCCCTACGGATTTTTTATGTTACAAAGATAAATTTTTTAGTCAGTGGCAACATCAAACTGAAAATGTGCCGGGAGGTTGAACTGTTTAATAAACGCATGGTGCTGGGCGTGATAGTGCCGTAGATCGTATCCCAGATGATGCAGTTCCAGCAACTTCACCAGCACCAGATTGAGGTGAATCCGCTTGGCCGCAGAAATCTGCGCCGCGTCCAACCCGCGCTTCGTCATTTGATAGACTTCATCACTGTCCAGCATCAGGTGGGATGTAAAAGCGTTATGCTCGTATAGAAGGATGTGTTTGTCCTTAATGGTCAGAAACTTGTTCAGAGTATGTGCCTGTGATGGATTTTGTGGATGACGGCTACACAGGCAGCAATTTTGACAGACCTGGATTCCAGCAGATGATGGATGGTGTGCGCAATGGCAAGATTGATACCATCATCGTGAAAGACCTTTCCCGTTTTGGCCGTGATTATATCGGCGTGGGTGAGTACATGGAGCAGATTTTCCCCCTGCTGGGTGTCCGGCTCATTGCTATCAATGATAACTATGATAGCAATAATTATAAAGGTACAACGCTGGGGATGGATGTGGTCGTCAGTAATCTTGTGAACACGATGTACTGCCGGGATGCAGGAAAGAAACTGCGGACTGCCAATCAGGTCAAGTGGCGTAAAGGCATCACAACGGCATCCGCTGCACCGTTCGGCTATCAGTTTGACCCGGACAAAAAGGGCGCATTTATCGTTGACCCGCCAGCAGCAAAAATCGTGCGGCGCATTTTTGATCTTGCGATTTTAGGATTGGGAACGCGAGAGATAGCGATGATGCTCAATGACGAAAATGTTCCTGTGCCGAGCGTATATAACAAAGAAAATAAGGCGTATGGCAAAGAAACGACCTATACCATTGCCCCAGTGATTCTGTGGGACAGTTCTCGCGTTTGGAAAATCCTCACGGCGTATGTGTACACCGGGGCGATGGTTTTGGGCAAAACCAAAACTCTGATTTCTGGCAAAAGCATTGTCCGAACAGTCCCCAAAGGACAGCAGTTTATTACAGAGGGAACCCATGAAGCAATCGTCGGCCGGGAAGAATTTGAAAAGGCGCAGCTTGTCATAAAGAGCAACAGCCATAAAGTATTGATGGGCGGTGTGGACTTCCCACTGAAAGGAAAAGTCCGCTGCGGAAATTGCAGGCGAGTGATGGCGCACAATTTCAAACAGGCTGTTCCAACATTCTGGTGCAGAGAAGGACTGGAACTTGTGGGGCAAACTCAATGTACATCCGAAGTCTTTCAGGTCAGTGATATTGAAAATGCTGTCTTTCAGGCACTGAAAAAGGAACTTTCTTTGCTGGATTCTCTCTACGGCGATATTCAAAAAGAAGAACAGGATTTGAAAGAAGCCCACAAAAAGGCAAACCGCCGAAAAACTCTGATGGAACAGGAATTAAAAAATCTAAAGGGAGAGAAGATGCGAATGTATGAAGAATATGCAGCAGGAACACTCCCATTGGATACCTACAAGCAGAAAAAGCAGGAGTGTGACAGACGAATTTCAGAGGTGCAAGAGCAAATTGAACAATCCCAAGCGGAAGAATCCGCTGAGAGCGTTGTGCCGGGAACGGTACGCGCAGCGGCAGAGCAGGCAGAAAATTTCCTGAACGGTACAAGACTCACAGCAGGTATGGTGTCAGCTTTTATTGAAAACGTCTTTGTATATGGTGATGGGCGCATTGTGGTACGGTTCAAATATGAGCAGAGCATCCAGGACGCTGCGAGAGCATTGCACAAGAGCTGATTTTCAAAAAAGGCTGAGTTGCCCATGTTGTAACATCAAAGAGTGTGTTATAATATGGGCAACAGACCAGCCAGAAAGAGGACATTATGAAAGCGATTCGATGGCTGCTAAAACTGATGATGACCCTGCCGCTGATTCTTGCTGTGTGGCTGGCAAAATGGTTTGTGGTATTTCTGCATCACTGTTCGGCATGGTTTTTCTATCTGCTGGGCAGTGTGCTATTGGTAACGGCGATGCTTTCGTTCCTGATGCAGCAATCACAGGGGATGGAAGCACTTCAAATGCTGATTGGTGGATTCGTGATTTTTATGATACCGCAGGTGGTCGGCAGCGTGATCGTGCTTCTGGAACTGGCGGCAGTAATGCTTCGGCAGGCATGGTACATATAAAATAGGGAGGCGTACAGATAGTGAAATTGGCGGCGATTCATCATGTGGCGATTATCGTTTCTGACTATGAAAAGTCGAAAGATTTTTATGCGAACAAACTGGGCTTTGCAGTTGTAAGAGAAAACTTCCGCAAGGAGCGGAATGACTGGAAACTGGATTTGTGTGTCGGTGATGGAGCCGATGCGATTGAACTGGAAATTTTTGCAGAGCCGAACCCACCCAAACGTGTAAACAGGCCGGAAGCCTGCGGTCTGCGGCATCTGGCGTTCCGGGTGGAGAATGTGGAAGCTACCGTGGAAGAACTTGCGCAGATGGGAATTGAATGTGAACCGATTCGATTAGACAGCTACACCAAAAAGAAAATGACCTTTTTCTTTGACCCGGATGGCCTGCCCTTGGAACTGCATGAATAAAAAACAACGCCCTCATAGTTGAGAGGATTCGTAAATCTTCTCAGCTATGAGGGCGTTTCATTCCGCAGGAATGTGAAAGTTACAGGCTCAGCGTTTCTACCCATGCAGACAAGTCGGCTTTGCTGGAATAGGAGTTGAACACCTTACCGTGCAGCAGTTTTGCCCCAGGGCAGCTCGGCGCAAGTTTTTCATTGGTCTTACCCATGCCGCTGCCGCCGGAGGTGGCAAAGGGGATGATGGTCTTACCTTTTAAGTTGTAGCTCTCTAAAAATGTATTGACGATGGTCGGAGCAACATACCACCAGATAGGGAAGCCGACAAAGATGGTGTCATACTCGTCTATGTTATCACGTTTGGCAGCGATGGCAGGGCGAGAGGTTGGGTCGCTCATTTCGATGGTAGTGCGAGCCTTCTTGTCCATCCAATTCAGATCGGCCTTGGTGTATGGCACTTCCGGCTGAATCTCAAAAATGTCTGCACCGATGGCATCCGCCAGATTTTCGGCAACTTTTGCGGTGACACCGCTGGCAGAAAAGTAAGCGACAAGTCTTTTGTTCATGGCAATGCACTCCCTCTTGATGATTTTGTATAGGGTAAGTATAGCACGGCAGGGGAGCGGCATCAAGCGGTTGCCCATGATATAACATCAGCAACAATGTTATATTATGGACAACTGTTCGTAAAAATTTAAGGACTTTGAGGGAGTTGCACAGCTTGATATGATGGGCGGTTTATGGTAAGATAGAATTACAATGGCGGACAAAGCTACTATTGACTACGACAAGGAGGTGTAAGCCAATGGGATTAGCTGATACCGTGACTAAAGCCTATATGAAAGATAATTCTGTGTTTGCAGATGCGTTTAATTACTTGATCTATGGCGGTGAGGCGGTTGTAGACCCTAAACAACTGCAAGAACTGGATACTACGGAGATTGCATTACCGTTTGGATCACAGGATGAAGAGGGAAAGCAGCCAGAAGAAGCAGTTCAGAAATACCGTGATGTGCTGAAATCAGCAATCATTAAACAGGATGATGAGGCTGCATACATTTTACTGGGAATCGAAAATCAGACTGACATTCATTATGCAATGCCCGTTAGAAACATCATTTATGATGCTCTCCAGTACGGCAAACAGGTGGCTGATATTGCAGCCAAGCATCGCGCAAGTGAGGGGGATTCAAAAGGGCATAGCCGTGGTGAATATCTTTCTGGATTCTACAAGGAAGATAAGATTACGCCTGTTATCACGCTTGTGCTTCACTTTGGCGCAAATGAATGGGATGGGCCGTTGTCACTCCATGAGATGATGGCGGTTAAAAATAAGAATCTTCTGAACTTTGTGCAGGACTATCAGATTCATCTGATCGACCCTGCAAAGCTGAGCGCGGAGGACTTGAAAAGATTCTCTTCAAGTCTGAGAGAGGTAATTGGGTATATTAAGTATTCCAAAGATAAGAAACGCTTATCTGAATTTTTGACTGATAATCCGCGTATGCTGATAGAAGCAAACGCGGCGAGGGTTATTAAAGCAGTTACGAATACACCGCTGGATATTCCAGAGGGCGCGGAGGTGATTGATGTGTGCAAAGCTGTTGAGGAAATGATGAACGAAAGCGAAGAACGAGGCGAACTCAGGATGCTTGTGAAGCAGGTGAGAAAAGGCCGCATTACAATCGAGCAGGCTGCCGAGGATGCTAATATGAGCGTAGAGCAGTTCAAGAGAGTAATGGATGACACGCCGTTGCAGGCAGTATAAGACAAATACTATATAGAGCAGATAAGCCCCACAAGGCTCAAATTGGTTCACAAAACCGATTGAAAGCCTTGTGGGGCTTATTTTTTTGCGTTTTTTCAAATTTATTTGTGAAAAAAGTTGTCCAAGACTTGACATCGGGCGGCGGTTACTGCCTGCCCAAGGATACCAAGCAGTTGCTGGCAAACTATGCCGACGTCCCGGAGAACCTAATCGAGGCTATTGTCGAGAGTAATAGAACTCGTAAGAACTTCATCGCTGATCGTGTCCTGAAGCTGGCTGGCTACTACGGCTACGATGAGGACAACGAATACGATGAGAAGCAGGAGAAGTCTGTGACCATCGGTGTGTACCGTCTGACCATGAAGAGCAACAGCGATAACTTCCGCCAGAGTTCCATTCAAGGCGTCATGAAGCGTATTAAGGCCAAGGGTGCGACTGTGATTATCTATGAGCCGACCCTGAAAGATGGGGATACCTTCTTTGGTAGCTTGGTGGTCAACAATCTGGATAAGTTCAAGGAAATGAGCCACGCCATCATCGCAAACCGCTATGACAAGTGTCTGGATGATGTGAAAGAAAAAGTTTATACGAGAGATATTTTCCAGAGAGATTAAGAGTTAAAGGTTAGCTAGGAGAAAACGAATGATTATTACACAAACACCGTTTCGGATGTCTTTTTTTGGCGGCGGAACAGATATGGAGAACTTTTTCAGAGAAAATGGAGGTTCAGTTCTCTCTACAACCTTTGATAAATATTGCTATGTCAACGTGCGCCATCTGCCACGCTTTTTTGACTATTCCACGGAATTATCCTATTCAAAAACGGAGCGCGTGACCTGCATTGAAGACATCCAGCATCCTGCGATTCGTAATGCAATGAAGATGTTGGACATGCACGAAATTCGGCTTACATATGAGGCAGACCTTCCGGCGCGCTCTGGCCTGGGCACTTCAAGTTCCTTCGCAGTTGGAATGTTGAATGCTTTTTATGCGCTGAAAGGGAAATATGCTGATAAGAAAAAACTGGCAGATGAAGCGATTTATCTTGAACGTAATCTGTGTCAGGAAGCGGGCGGTTGGCAGGATCAGATCGCAGCATCCTTCGGTGGCTTTAACCGTATCAACTTCAATGCAAACGGATATGAAGTACTTCCAGTAATTATCGCTCCAGAGCGAAAGAAGCAACTGAACAAAAACCTGATGATGTTCTTTACTGGATTCACTCGGTTTTCCTCAGATGTCCAGAAGGCAAACGCCGCAGGAAAAGTAGATAAAACAGCACAACTGAAAGAAATGCTGGCGTTAGTTGATGAAGCAGAGAAAGTGCTGGTAAACAAGGAACGGGATTTGGATGATTTTGGCAGAATGCTAGACCACACATGGAAATTGAAACGCCAGACGGGTTCAGCAGTTTCGACTAACAGCATTGATGAACTCTATGCCAAAGGTATTGCAGCAGGGGCGTTGGGTGGAAAACTTCTTGGTGCTGGCGGCGGCGGTTTCCTTGTGTTTTATGTACAGCCGGAACGTCAGGATGCTGTTCGCTGGGCAATGCGTGATCTCTTGTATATTCCATTTCAGTTTGAGGATGGCGGCACACGGGTAATCCATTACACCCCGGAAGACTATGTACCAAAGGATTAAGTGTATGAAAGTTGTGATTATGGCCGGAGGAAAGGGAACTCGTATTTCTTCTGTAGCGAGTGATATTCCTAAGCCGATGATAAAAATTGAAGGAATCCCAGTACTGGAGCGAGAAATTGAATGTCTGAAAAACCAAGGATTTAATGACATCATCATGACAGTAAGCCACTTGGGAAATATCATCATGGATTACTTTGGTGATGGTTCTGGAAACTCTCCGGTAACAGGTAAGCCGTTTGGCGTACATATTGAGTACTATTTTGAAAAAGAACCACTTGGCAATGCAGGTGCTTTATTCAAAATTAAGGATAAGTTGACATCAGATTTTCTTCTTCTAAATGCACACAACACATTCACTGACAAGAAGAAATTGACTCAACTGGCATATCGAAATACAAAAGTTATTGCTGTGGGAGAAATGGTCAAGAAAAACCTGACAGAGTATTTTGAAATTCCTAAAGAGCAGGTTAGTGTTATCCATAATGCCGTTAAGCCATTTGACGGCAAAATTGCTCCGGTTGAAATGCTTTATAAGGAACACGCAAAAGGAAATGTGTTGATTGGAAATATTGGAAGATTGTCCGAACAAAAAGGCATGAGCTATTTTATTGATGCAGCTGAAATTGTTACAAGAAGTCACCCAGAAGCGAGATTTGTCATTGTGGGGGATGGTGAACTGAAAGATCAGCTTCATGAATATGTTAAAAGTAAAAAGCTGCAGAATGTTTTTTTGTTCTTAGGCTATCGAAATGATATACAGAATGTCATCAACCAACTGGACTTCATTGTACTTAGTTCTCTGTGGGAAGGCTTGCCGCTAACTCCTATTGAGGCTTACTCTGTTGGTAAAACGGTAATTGGAACGGCAGTTGACGGAACACAGGAAATTATTAGAGATGGGGTAGATGGATATCTAATTGAACCAAGGAATGCCTATCAAATTGCAGAAAAGATGATAGTACTAATTGAGCAACCAGAAATTCGAGAAAAAATGGAATTACAGGCGACACACCGTTATCAGGAGGAATTTTCATATATAAAATTGAAACAAAGATATATAGATTTTTATAGAGAAAAAGTGGGGGGGGGGTAAAAAAGAAATATTGAATCCTCCTGTTGCAAAGAGAGGATTGTGCTTATTATTAAATAGAGAAATTCTTAGGAAACGGATAAAGCAATCTTATTTGCTGTGTAAGTCATTACTGACTTATTTAAAACTAAAAACTGTTTATGGCTCAAGGATATCAGTGAGGACAATAAATTCTATAAAAGGAAAAATGAATATAGATTTATTGAATGATAGCAGATTGAGCATTGGAAAATTCTTTATGACTGCCGGGCCATGCTATATAAAATGCTTAGAAAACGCAGTGTGCAAAATTGGCAATAATGTTTTTATGAACCACAATTGTTCAATTACATGTGCAGATAGAATTATCATCGGAGACAATGTTATCATGGCTAACAATGTTGTCATTGTAGATCACGATCACAAGTTAGGGCATGGAGGAGTTGTGGATGGTTTAACATCATCACCGGTTATTATCGGTGATAGCGTGTGGATTGGAGCCAATGCTGTGATTCTGAAATCTGTTAAAATTGGAGAAGGAGCTGTAATTGCTGCAGGTGCAGTCGTAAACTGTGATGTACCGGCATATGAAATATGGGGTGGAATTCCAGCTAAAAAAATAAAGAAACTGTAAGTTAAAAGAGATGAAAAAATGCAAATCATTACCAAAGCTATAAGGTGCTGTTTGGGCATGGATTATTGTATAAATAATAGATAAAAGCTATAGGAGATGCTATGGAAAAAAAAGTAAAACTTCTGTTGATGCATAATGCCATCCCAGAATACCGTATTCCTTGGTTTAGGTATTTGAATCAACATTGTGATGTGGATTTTGTATTCACAAATTATCAGATAACAAAAAAATTATATCATTTTGATACGGATTATAATAAGCTTGAGGGAATGAATTATGTCATTCTTGGAAAGGATCACCTATTCCTTTGTGATGTGTTCCAATTGCTTAAAACAATAGAAAATTATGATTTTGTTGAGTTTCCACCAGTAGATTCACCTAAGGAGTTCTTTGTCAGTAGTCTGACATTGTTGCTTTGTAAGATGCGAGGTATAAAGACAGGGTATTTTTGGGAAAAATGGGAAGCTCCTAAGAATAAACAGCCAATTAAAAGAAAAATTGTGAATTTTATCACAAATGTGATACCTGGTATAATTTATCATCGAGTTGATCTCATTTTTGCAGGAAGTACATCAAGCAAAAAATATTTTGAACAGCATGGTGTCAAATCAGATAAAATATCCGTTATTCCTGATGCAAGCGAAACTCCTATGTGTACTTATGAAAATCTAAGGGATAAGTATTCGATACCTGAAGGGAAAAAAGTAATACTATTTTTTGGCCGCCTGCTTGTACAGAAAGGATTGCATTATTTAATTCAAGCTGTTGGAAACCTAGAGAATAAAGATGAGTATTTTCTCGTTATTGCAGGCGATGGAGAGAATAGAGAGTATTGTGAAAGACTGATAAAAGAACTCAAAATAAAAAATGTGGCAATGTGCGGTTGGGTGAATCCTGATTATCGCCTTAATTTTTTTAGCCAGTGTGATATTTTTGTATTTCCAGGCACATTCTATGAGGGAAGAGTTGATGTATGGGGATTGACTTTGGTTGAGGCGATACAGAACAAGAAAATTGTTATATCCACAAATGCAGTTGGAAGTGCAATTGATTTAATAAAAAATGGCACTAATGGCTTTATTTTGGACGCTACAAACGAGTATTCGTTAGCAGAATCCATTGCAGATGCAATATCAAAGTGCGATGATAAACTTCAGCAATCTACAATAGCGTATGATGAATTTCTGTCACAGAAATACTGCTTTAGTAACATGGGAAAAACTTACTTGGATTTGATAGAAAAAGAATTAGGATTCAGTAAAGAAGAGTGAGGCATAGTGGGTATGAAAGGTATCTATATAACGAGTCAAGATATGAAAGACAGAGCATCTGGTGTTAATAAAAAAATTGATATGCAGATCGCAGCATTCAACAAGATGGGTATTGAATTGGAAATTCCTGACTTATCTGTGCAGGGAAATTTAGATAAAGTCGTTAGAAGACTTCCGTTTATCAGAAGTGGATTTGAAATTAAATTGAATGCATTGAGGTTCGTTTGAACACAGACTATCTGGAGAACAAGGCCGAGTTAGATGCATTGACTGACAAGGTTGTATACACTGGACCGATTGATGCGTACTTTGACTATAAGCTGGGTACGCTGGAATATCGTTCTGTTCGCTTTGAAACGGAAACATTGGACAAGCCAAATTTCCAGGGCAACGCCGCAGTAAACTATACCGACCGTGAAACTCCGTGGACTCGTATCATTGAACACAAATGGTTTGAGTTCGGTAAGGATGAGAACGGCAATGATCTGCCGAAGACTATCATCAGTCGCGAGTATAGTAGCGAGTGGAAACCTGGTGATGAGCCGTATTATCCGGTTAATGATGCTAAGAACGGCTTGCTTTACACTGAGTACAAGAAACTGGCAGACGCAGAAGAAAAAGTAATCTTCGGCGGTCGTCTTGGTGAGTATAAGTATTACGACATGGATCAGGTAATTGCAGCAGTGTTGGACAAATGTGATGTACTTTTCCAGTAAAGAGGAAATGGTAGATTCAAAGCAATATGTTGTTTTAGGGATAAAACTCTAAAGGCGTGTGAAAAATCATACATCAGTAATAAGCATATCTTTATGTTGGGTAACCTATGCCTAAATGTGATGTGAAGCGATTAGACATATTAAAGACGAAGGGTAACTAACTATGGGAAAATACTTTGGAACAGACGGCTTCCGTGGTGAAGCCGGAATTACATTAACAGCAGATCACGCCTACAAGGTAGGCCGTTTCTTGGGCTGGTATTACAATGCTTTACGTGAGTGCAATGGTGATACCAACCCTGCCCGTATCGTCATCGGCAAGGATACTCGTCGGAGTTCGTACATGTTCGAGTACAGCCTGGTCGCGGGCCTGACAGCCTCCGGGGCGGATGCCTACCTGCTGCATGTTACGACTACCCCGTCCGTGGCCTACATTGCCCGCGTGGATGACTTCGACTGTGGCATTATGATTTCCGCAAGCCACAACCCCTACTATGACAACGGTATTAAGCTGATCGACTGCTACGGTGAAAAAATGCCCGAGGAGACCCTGCTGCTGGTGGAGGACTATATTGACGGCAAACTCCATGTCTTTGATAAGGACTGGCCGGAGCTGCCTTTTGCTCATCGTGAGCATATCGGCTGCACTGTGGACTATGTGGCAGGTCGCAACCGCTACATGGGCTACCTGATCTCGCTGGGCATCTACTCCTTTAAGGGTGTCAAGGTCGGTTTGGATTGCGCCAATGGTTCCAGCTGGAACATTGCCAAATCCGTGTTTGATGCACTCGGCGCAGATACCTACGTCATCAATAACCAGCCCAACGGTCTGAACATCAATAACAATGCCGGTTCTACTCACATTGAGGGACTGCAGAAGTTCGTTGTAGAAAAAGGTTTGGATGTGGGCTTCGCCTACGATGGCGATGCTGACCGCTGCCTGTGTGTGGACGAGAAAGGAAATGTTATTACTGGCGACCATATCCTGTACATCTACGGTTGCTACATGAAAGAACGCGGTAAGCTGCTGACCAACACTGTGGTTACGACCGTCATGTCCAACTTTGGTCTGTACAAAGCCTTTGACGAAAAGGGTATCGGTTATGCTAAGACCGCTGTGGGCGACAAGTACGTCTATGAGTATATGGCTAAGAATGGCTGTCGTATCGGCGGCGAGCAGAGCGGACATATCATCTTCTCCAAGTATGCCAGCACGGGTGATGGTATCCTGACCAGTCTGAAAATGATGGAAGTCATGCTGGCAAAGAAAAAGCCGATGAGTGAACTGGCGGCACCGCTGAAAATTTATCCGCAGGTGCTGGAGAATGTTCGCGTAACGGATAAAAAGGCGGCACAGAACGATGAGGCTGTGCAAACAGCAGTAAAGAAAGTGGCCGAAGGACTGGGAGATACAGGCCGGATTCTGGTTCGTGAATCCGGCACGGAGCCTGTGGTGCGTGTGATGGTGGAAGCTCCTGACCACGACACCTGTCAGAAATATGTTTCCGAAGTTGTCGATGTGATTCGTGATAGAGGATATAGTTTGTAAATTGAAAATAGCCTACCAGAAAATAAGCATTTATTAAGCGTAATATTGAAACAGCCTTATCAGAGTGCTATACTAAAATTACTATAATTTTCTGGAGGTTATTTATTATGCCCAGAACAAAAGGTAGCAAGAATAAGCCCAAAACTGTGACTGCTGATTTTGCAACACAGATTGCGGAAAAGCAGTCAGCGAAGGAAGCACTCACAGCGGAAATCGCATCCATCACCGCAAATATTGACACTTTGAAAGCTGACCTGAAAGAGAAGAAAGCATCGCTGAAAGCTATCGACAAGGAAATTGTCAAGCTGGAAGCAAAGAAGGCGAAGGCAGATGCCAAAGCTGCAGAAGAAGCAAAAAAGACAGAAGCAGAGTCCGTTCTGAAAAAGCTGCTTGCCGAAGGCATGAGTGCCGATGAAATCCTCGCAAAACTGAAATAACAAGAAAAACCTGTGATGGACAGGCATAACGCGCCGTTCATTACGGGTTTTAGGGTTATAAGAACATAAGTTCATCCGGCGGCCACATCAAACTGAAAATGTGCCGGAAGGTTGAACTGCTTGATAAACGCATGATGCTGGGCGTGGTAGTGACGCAGATCGTACCCCAGATGATGCAGTTCAAGAAGTTTCACCAGCACCAGATTGATGTGAATCCGCTTCGCTGCAGAAATCTGCGCAGCGTCCAGCCCATGCTTCGTCATTTGATAGACTTCATCACTGTCCAGCATCAGGTGTGACGTGAAAGCGTTATGCTCGTATAGAAGGATGTGCTTGTCCTTAATGGTCAGAAACTTGTTCAGTGTATGCAAGTCCATAAGAAGCTGATGCTCCAGATAATGCCCAGCGCATAGCCGCACACCATCTGCTTTGTCTGTTTGTCTAGCTGGTGATTGATAAGAATCAATGGCTTATCAAAATAGAGTGAAAGCAAACCCAACATATCTTTAATGCGGGATGTTTCCCTGATGTCCAGACTGCAACTGCGCGCGATCTGTTTGATGTTGCGAGTTCCGGCAGTTTTGACAAGTTCGTTGGCAGCTTGGTGAATAAATGCAGAATCCATAATGTAATCTCTTTCCGGGGATGGCATAGTGAATGGAACAGTGGTTTACAGGTTCATTATTCGTTCCTTTTCTCGTTTTTGCTCTCGGTACTTAAAATAGGCTTTGTGCATTTCATACATGATGCCGTCCATATCCTGCGGGGTCAATTCTCCGCTGGCAAATAGCTCAGTAAGCTCAAATGCGAGATGCTGGGCTTCTATTTTGCCCTTTTTTCCGTAGGCTTCGGCGGCACGTTCGATAAATAAAGACTGATCCGGCTGTAAATAGGTCAGAGGTACATGGAATATATCGGCCATCTTTTCAAGCATTTCAATGCTGCGAGGATAGCGGCCATCACGCTCCCATCCGATGATCGTTCGTTTGTTGATACCCAGACATTGTGCCAATTCGTCCTGTGTTAAAGAATGTTTCTTTCGTAGATCGCGAACTTTCTCTCCAAATTTCATGTTTGCAACCTTTCTATGCGTAGTTATCGTGCTGTAACAATGTGCAACGGGATTTGTAAATATTCAATCTGGAAGATGCAACGAATTTTCACATTTTCCTCTTGACACGGCGACACGACTTGCTTATAATATATGCTATATTCTATCATCTTTTGGATTATTATACCGTAAAAAACGTAAATATGCAAGTCAAAAAAGGTGAAAAAAGAGCGGAAGTTCAAAAGGTGAAATTGAATAGAATAAAAGAAACTTAAACCAACACAAAGGAGGCCGTGAGAAGATGAGCAACGGAGAACATGAAATCCGCACCCCAAAGGGGCTGCGGATCGGGAATCGCAGTGTCGTTGATGGAAAGAATATGCTTCAGATCAAGCGTGGTGGCTGTGAAGATTATATTTCTGCTGAATCTCTGGTGGAGTGTATTCACGGCCTTCCCGTGAAGAGTATCGAATTTTTCACAGCAGAGAACCAACGGAAAGAAGCCTGAAGCAGAGTGCTTCATCGACACTGAAAGCGCAGAGGTGGAATCTTAGGCGGCACCTGGTTAGCCGACCAGCTCCACCAGACGTTCTTTTGGGTCTACAATATAATATCTGTTTGTTAGAGCGATACCGTAGCAATATGTGATATAGGCCGGAACAGAATGAGCGAATGCAGCGCAGTAGTGCGCCTGCAAGTAGTTCATCCTGTTCCGGCTTTTTTATTTGAAAGTTTTTTGAAAAAAGTGGTTGCCAAAACCCTTATTTAGAATGCTATAGGTATAGGCATAATTTTAATCGAATGGAGCTTAGGCTTCCCGTTCAAAAAAAACGGGTGGGTCTGAGGTCATTTCTGCTGTTCTTTCATAGAAGACTCACCTGTTGCCGAAAGGCAGGAAGGTGGTTAAAATGAATTTTATTACTTTGAAAGAACTGAAGAAGATGGTTCCTGTTGCAAGTGAATTTAAGCGAGTGCCGGGTTTGAAGAAGATATTGGAGGATGGTATAGAAGTGGTTCTCCGAAAACAGATGGAGAACCATGCGGAGGTCGTCGTCTATAAAAATGGATATGTTTCCTACCATGCACACGAAAGATATACGGTGTTTGCACTTCATAATTGTACATATTACTACTATGAATCGCAGGGGAATGAGCATCAGACAATTTCACATGCGAAACGAAAAAATCTGCTGATGGGCAGTAATCCTATTATTGCCCCGGACAGTGAAATGCTGTGGAATGCGGCAATCGTATGGAGAATCCTTAGACGGTATGAATACACGGGTGCGCTGGTTATGGGGAGAAGAAAGAAAATTGACGTAAACACTACATCTATTCGGACACTCCCGGAGGATAAGTGGATCATTGCAGAAAATGCACATGAGGCCATCGTGACAAAAGATGAATACTATCAGGCACAGAAAGCAATCCGTAACGTGACCCCAATTCAGTATAAGGTAGGTGATGATTTCGCGTTAAAAGGGAAGATTTGCTGCGGAAACTGTAATCGGCAGCTTCGCCACGAAAGGCAATATGGGGAAATGGTTTTCTATTGCGGCTATAAACGGTCAGCCGGAAAGTTCTCTAAATGCTACGGCGGCTATTACAGAGAATATTCGGTGAACGCAAAAGTGGCTCGTGCGATAAAAACAGTATTCTATGCGCTGGATGTGGTAAATCAGGGAATGCAGGAAAAGCAGTCTATCACGGTGCGCTGCGTGGACATTGAGGACTTGGAAAAGCAAGCAGAAGCCATTCGGGTAGAGCAAATCAAACTATATGAATCGTATGCGGACGGTGTGCTGCTACGAGATGCGTACATAGAAAAGAAAAAGGTCCTTTCGGAAAAACTGGCTGTATTGCAGGATAGCATACGGACAGAAAAGGAAGAACAGGAGTGTGCCGATGAACTGGATGAAGAAATCCGCGCTCTGACAAAACAGGCCAGCGAGAAAACGTACATCGGCGGGCTGACAAAAGAATGTGTGGATGCTTTTGTGAGCATGGTTTATCTGTATGACGACCAAACGATGAAAATAGAGTTTAACTGCGAGGATGTGATTCGGAGAGCGTTGGAAAAGTATGGCGCATAATTGGATGGAAGAAGTGGCATGAAAAAAGAATACCCGTCTGGGTGAGAGGATTGATTCAGAAAATCTTCTCGACCAGGCGGGTATTTCATTCCACAGGAATGGGAAAAATCAGGGAACGATGTAGGAATTAAATGTTGCCGTAACTTCGATACCTTCGGGATGATACCCTTCTGCGACAGCGGCAATATCGGATAGATTTCCGATTTCAATAGGATTGCTTAAAAGGTCTAAGATTGTGGGGTCATCGGTGTCGATAACGATTCGTAATTCGTTCTGATATTCAAAATCCTGTTTAGATTTGACAAAAAGTTCTTTGGGAGGAGTACAGTTTAAGTCTACCCAGCTATCATCCGTACTATAAGGCGAAAAGTCAAAATATTGAACAGGGCTGACAAGGATACATTCATCGGGAACACCTATCGAATTTAATTTTGCCTTTAATCTGCGAACAAACTCGGCCCAATCCTTTATTACAGCGATTGCGGGCTGCTTCTTGGGAGGCAATGCTGCTATTTCAGCAGGGGAAGCATTATCCGCAAAATCTCGAAAATATTTAGCATCAATATAGGTTGAAATTCTGTTTCTTCCTTCATTTTGAGGTGGGGGAAAGGCATCCGTTTTTAGCCCATAAAAACAGATGCAGGGAAGTTGCATATCTCTTCTGTTTTTAATTAAAATTCGATTTGGTAATTCATAAGTACAGGTGTTGGAATACTTTGCAATAAGCTTTTCATATTGAGAAGGATAGAACTTGCTAGAGTAAGCAAGAGTTCCTTCATAAATATCGCCACGTCCCTGCTTTCCATACTGCTCCCATGATTTAGGAGTACTGAACTTGATTTGTCCAAGGTTGACTAGGTCTTTAGCAAATTCAAGTGTTGTACATCTTAGAACAAGAATAAGATCATTAGGATTTTTCCAAGAGGAATTACACATATAAACACATCCTTAATTCAGTAATTTAAGCTTTCTACCCATGCGGACAAATCTGCTTTGCTGGAGTAGGAATTGAAAACCTTACCGTGCAGGAGCTTGGCACCAGGGCAGCTTGGCGCAAGTTTTTCGTTGGTCTTACCCATGTCGCTGCCGCCAGATGTGGCAAAGGGGATGATTGTTTTACCCTTCAAATCATAGCTTTCCAGAAATGTATTGATGATCGTCGGAGCAATATACCACCAGATAGGGAATCCGACAAAGATGGTGTCGTATTCGTCCATGTTATCACGCTTGGCAGCGATGGCAGGGCGAGAGGTAGGATCGCTCATTTCGATGGTGCTGCGGGATTTCTTGTCCATCCAGTTCAGATCGGCCTTGGTGTACGGAACTTCCGGCTGAATCTCAAAAATGTCTGCACCGATAGCATCAGCCAGATTTTCGGCAACTTTCGCGGTGATGCCGCTGGCAGAGAAGTAAGTGACAAGTCTTTTGCTCATGACGAATGCACTCCCTTGATTGATTTTTACAATTTAAGTATAGCACGTTGAATAGGGAGCATCAAGTGAGTCTGAGTGGACGAATGTGCTAATATTGCAAACAAAATAAGTACAAAAGAAAGTTTGCGTTGACTTTCGTGCTTATTTGGAATACAATATAAGCACGAAGGTGAGGTGACACTTATAATGAACATGAATAATTTGGCTCAGACACATGAGATTTTAACGCCGCAGCTTGCAACAAAAGTAGGTTTAACGAAATTTGAGTTTTATAAATATGTAAAGGCCAATGAATATGAACAAGTCGGACATGGCGTATACGCAGCAAAAGATACTTGGATTGACGAATTAGAAATGCTGCACCGCCGCTGCCCGATGGGCGTGTTTTCTCATGATGAAGCGTTCTATTATTATGGGCTGACAGATCGGGAACCGCTTGTTCATACACTCACGATTTATAGTGGATATAATGCTCACCGCTTAAAAGAGGACGGCTATAAGGTTTATACAGTAAAAAAAGAACTCCTTGATGTTGGCAAGCGCACGGTAAAAAGCAATCAGGGAAATGAGATCCCTATGTACGATTTAGAACGGACAATTTGCGACTTGGTGCGGAGTAGAAGTTCCATAGAAGTACAGGACTTCAATGCAGTATTAAAAGCGTATGTCGGGAGAAAAGATAAAGACCTTAATAAATTGATGAAGTATGCAAAGCTATTTCGAGTGGATAAGATCATCCGAAATTATATGGAGGTACTACTGTAAATGGGATTTACACCTGAACAGATAAAAGGGCGTATCAAGAGCGTTGCAAAACAGAACAATGCAGACGCAAGGACACTCATGCGAATCTATATGATGGAGCGTTTTCTGGAAAGACTGGCACGATCAGAATATCGGGATAATTTCATTATCAAAGGCGGAATACTGGTTACAGCGATGATTGGTGTTGCGCACCGTTCCACGATGGACATTGACACCAGCATGAAGAATCTCAATCTGTCTGCGGAGGATGCTCTGCAAGTTGTCAATCAGGTCAAAGACATTGACCTTGACGATGGTGTATCCTTTGAGGTTAAAGATGTTTCCAATATCATGGATGAAATGGAGTATCCGGGAATCCGCGTTACAATGAACGCCAATGTGGGAAGATTGATTACGCCCTTGAAAATTGACATTTCTACGGGCGATGTGATTACTCCACGAGCAATCGAGTTCAATTATGATCTCTTGCTGGAAGATCGTTCTATCAGTCTATGGTCGTATAATTTGGAAACTATATTAGCCGAGAAGTTGCAGACGGTTTTGGCGAGGGGCATCTTAAACACCCGAATGAGGGATTTTTACGATATACGGATGCTGCTCGATACATACGAAGATAAAGTCAATAAGGCTGTGTTGAAAGATGCTTTTGCAGCAACTTGCAAAAAGAGAGGAACGGATCATCTGCAGGAGCAAGCCGAGGAGATTATCAAAATTATAGAAGCAGATGAACAGCTTCAAGTGCTATGGAGAGCATATCAGAAGAAATACTCGTATGCAGCAGAAATTGATTATGCCAGTGTGATAAGCGGCGTAAGAAAATTGATGGATTCGATAAGCAACCATTGAAAATAGAATAGCGAGTAAAGCCCTACAAGGCTCAGGTCAGTTCAGAACTGACTGAAAGCCTTGTAGGGCTTATTTTTTTGCGATTTTTTCTAAAAATTTTTCGCCCCTATCTTGACATCAGGGGGCTATGTGGGTCTGTCAATTTCGTGCCTGATTGCACAGCACCACACGGTTTGTGCGGTGGATCTGATCAAAAGCAAGGTAGACAGCATCAACAACAGGAAGTCCCCCATTCAGGATGAATACATTGAAAAATACCTGGCGGAAAAGGACCTGGATCTGACCGCCACGCTGGACGGGGAAGCGGCTTACCGCGATGCGGATTTTGTTGTGATTGCGGTGCCGACCAATTATGACAGCAAGACCCAGCACTTTGATACCTCTGCGGTGGAATCTGTCATCGACCTGGTCATGAAGGTGAACCCCAATGCGGTTATGGTAATCAAATCTACCATTCCGGTTGGCTACACGGAGCAGATCCGCAAGAAAACCGGCAGCAAGAACATTATGTTCAGCCCGGAGTTTTTGCGGGAAAGCAAAGCGCTGTATGACAACCTGTACCCTTCCCGCATTATTGTGGGCACCGACCCCAACGACCCGCACCTGGTAGAAGCCGCCCATACATTTGCCGGGCTTTTGCAGGAGGGGGCCATCAAGCAGGATGTGGATACCCTGTACATGGGCTTTACCGAAGCCGAGGCGGTCAAGCTGTTTGCCAATACCTATCTGGCGCTGCGCGTGGCCTATTTTAACGAACTGGATACTTATGCCGAAAGCAAGGGCCTGAACACCAGAGATATCATTGATGGCGTTTGCCTGGATCCGCGCATTGGCAGCCATTACAACAACCCCAGCTTTGGTTACGGTGGCTACTGCTTGCCCAAAGATACGAAGCAGCTGCTGGCTAATTATGCCGATGTACCGGAAAATCTGATCGGTGCAATCGTGGAAAGCAACCGCACCCGCAAGGATTTTATTGCGGACCGTGTGCTGCGCATGGCCGGGTACTATGATTACGGTGAGGAGTGCGACTATAATGCCGCACAGGAAAAGCCGGTGACCATCGGGGTATACCGCCTGACGATGAAGAGCAACAGCGATAACTTCCGCCAGAGCTCCATCCAGGGCGTGATGAAGCGCGTAAAGGCAAAGGGGGCAACGGTGATCATCTATGAGCCGACGCTGAACGATGGGGAAACGTTCTTTGGCAGCAAAGTGGTGAACGACCTGGAACAGTTCAAGGCAATGTCCCAGGCAATCATTGCCAACCGGTACGACAGCGTGCTGGACGATGTGAAAGAAAAGGTATACACCCGCGACATTTTCCGCCGGGACTAAAAAGCAATAAACAAGACATGGGGCATTGCAAAGCGCATGCCCCATATTTTAACGAGGAAGCAAAATGATAGGGTTGGGAACGATCATCAACGTGGATGCAGAAAAAACGCGGCAGTATTATCAGGCCATGGGGCCGGGGGAACCTTGCAGCTGCAATGACTGCAAAAATTATTGTGCACGGGTCAAAGCAGCCTACCCGGCGGCAGCGGAATACCTGGCGGGGCTTGGCGTGGAGATTGAAAAGCCGCTGGAAACATCCCCACTGGAACCCGGTGCGGACGGAATGATGGAATACTGCGCCTGCCAATATGTTGTGCTGGGCAGCTGCGAGGAAAACTACCGCCATACAGTTGGCGGGGTGGAAGTGTGCAAGGCAAGGTTTTACCCTGAAACGGGTGTGAAAGAGGAACATTTTGTGCTGGAACTTTCGCCAATCCGGCTGAAAGGGTGGCAGGAATAGGAGAGCTGGGGCTGCGAACCGCTGAGTTATAAATGGCAGAAAGAACAGGAGGAGCAGGCAATGAATATCACGGTATATCTTGGCGCAAAAGAGGGCAATGACCCGGCGCTGAAACGGGCAGTGCAGGAACTGGGGCAATGGATTGGCCAAAGCGGGAACGCGCTGGTGTATGGCGGCTCCAAAACCGGGCTGATGGGCGAAATTGCCAAAAGCGTTCTGGATGCGGGCGGAACCGTGACCGGCGTGGAGACCACCCTGTTTATGCAGGATGACCTGCAATATGATGGCCTGACGGAGTTGATCGTGACGGAAACCATCACCGAGCGCAAGACCGAGATGATCAGGCGGGGCGATGCGTTTATTGCGTTCCCCGGCGGAACGGGTACGCTGGAGGAGATCGCCGAAGTCATGTCCAAGGTATCGCTCAAGCAGCTGGATGCTCCCTGCATTTTGTACAACCTGAATGGCTATTATAACGGTCTGAAAACCCTGCTGGATCATATGATCGAAACCGGGCTTTCGACAAAAGAGCGGCAGGAAGGAATCTGGTTTGCGGAGAACCTGGAGCAGATCAAGCAGATTCTGAAAGCATAAAAACGCCGAAATATCACCGTACGCCGCACAGCACTTGACAATACCGCTGCGGCGGGGTAATATATTGATACCAAATGCAGTGCGGGGGAGTTCCGCGGGCAGACGTTCTTTCCAGAGAGCCGGGGCAGCTGAAAACCGGCAGGGCGTGCCCGGCGGTTTGTCGCCCCCAAGCAGGGCAGGCGAACCGCCGTGTGCGCAGTAATCTGCTTCGTTTCGCCCCCGTTACCGGGCGGTCAAGTGGCTTACCTTTATATAAAACATATATAAAACGGCAGGCAATTTGGGTGGTACCGCGGTACTGAACATGTTTTGGAACATCGTCAGGCCGTCCCATGTTTACAACATCATGGGGCGGCCTGATTTTTTATTTCCGTCCCGCACATCAAGGAGGGCCATCATGGCAAAAGAACTCGCCAAGCAGTATGATCCCAAAGGCACAGAGGATCGAATTTACCAGGAATGGTGCGATAAGGGCTATTTCCACACCCAGATCGACCGCAGCAAAAAGCCGTTCACCATCGTAATGCCGCCGCCGAATGTTACCGGCCAGCTGCACATGGGCCACGCCATGGACGAAACCTGGCAGGATATCCTGACCCGCTACAAGCGCATGCAGGGCTATGCCGCTTTGTGGGTGCCGGGCACCGACCATGCTTCCATTGCCACCGAAGCCAAGGTGGTTGCCGCCATGCGCGAGGAGGGCCTGACCAAAGAAATGTTGGGCCGCGATGGCTTTTTGGAGCGCGCCTGGGCATGGAAAAACACTTATGGCAGCCGCATTGTCAGCCAGCTGAAAAAGCTGGGTTGCTCCTGCGACTGGCAGCGTGAGCGCTTTACCATGGACGAGGGCTGCTCCGACGCCGTGAAAGAAGTGTTTGTGCGCCTGTATGATAAGGGCCTGATCTACCGCGGCAACCGCATGGTAAACTGGTGCCCCCACTGCAACACTTCCATCTCTGACGCCGAAGTGGAATACGAGGAGAAGGACGGCAGTTTCTGGCACCTGCTGTACCCGGTCAAGGAGACCGGTGAGATGCTGGAACTGGCCACCACCCGCCCCGAAACCATGCTGGGCGATACCGCCGTTGCTATCAACGGCGAGGACCCGCGCTATACCCACTTGCACGGTTGCCATGTCATTCTGCCGCTGCTGAACAAAGAGATTCCCATCGTGTGCGATGAGCACGCCGATATGGAAAAAGGCACCGGCGTTGTGAAGATCACCCCCGCCCATGACCCCAACGACTTTGAGGTCGGCAAGCGCCATGACCTGCCCATCATCCGCGTGCTGACCTATGACGGCCACATGACCGGCGCTGATGATAAGGCTGCCGCCGATGCCCTGAAAGCCAGTGGCCATGCTTCCGCCGATGAGCCGGACGTGCTGGACTGCGGCAAGTATGCCGGCATGACCGCCGCCGAAGCCCGCAAGGCCATTGTGGCAGACCTGCAGGAAGCTGGCTACCTGAAAGAGATCGAGCCGCTGAAGCATGAGGTCGGCACCTGCTACCGCTGCCATACCGTGATTGAACCCATGGTGTCTAAGCAGTGGTTCGTCAAGATGGAACCCCTGGCCAAGCCCGCCATTGAGAGCGTGGAAAAGGGCGAGATCAAGTTTGTACCGGACCGCTTTACCAAGAACTACCTGAACTGGATGCGCGGCAGCCGCGACTGGTGCATCAGCCGCCAGCTGTGGTGGGGCCACCAGATCCCGGCATGGTACTGCGCTGACTGCGGTGCAGCCACCGTTGCCAAGTCTGCCCCCGCAGCCTGCCCGCACTGCGGCAGCACCAACCTGACCCAGGACCCCGATACCCTGGATACCTGGTTCAGCTCTGCTTTGTGGCCGTTCAGCACCCTGGGCTGGCCGAATGAGAACGCCGAGGATTACAACTACTTCTACCCCACCAACACGTTGGTGACCGGTTATGATATCATCGGCTTCTGGGTTTCCCGCATGATCTTCTCCGGCCTGGCCTACACCGGCAAGGCACCGTTTGACACCGTGCTGATCCACGGCATTGTGCGTGACAGTCAGGGCCGCAAGATGTCCAAATCTCTGGGCAACGGCATTGACCCGCTGAAAGTTATTGACGAGTACGGCGCCGATGCCCTGCGCATGATGCTGATGGTGGGTTCTACCGCCGGCAACGATATGCGCTACAGCGATGAGAAAGTGACAGCAAGCCGCAACTTTGCCAACAAGCTGTGGAATGCTTCCCGCTTTGTGCAGATGAACCTGCCGGAGGACTTTGAGCCGGGCATGCCCGCCGAAGAACTGCTGGATATGAGCGATAAGTGGGTGCTTTCCGAACTGGCACGCACCGCCGCCGAAGTGACCGCCAACCTGGATAAGTACGAGCTGGGCCTGGCTGCCGAAAAGGTGGAAAACTTTATCTGGGATATCTACTGCGACTGGTATATCGAAATCTGCAAGTCCCGCTTGAACGGCGAGGACGCCCAGCAGGCAGACACCGCCCGCAAGGTGCTGGTGTGGGTGCTGGATAAGGCGCTCAAGCTGCTGCATCCCTTTATGCCGTTCATCACCGAGGAGATTTACCAGGCATTGCCCGGCAGCGCCGAGACCATCATGACCCAGGAATGGCCGGACGCCGGCAAGATGACCGCCTGGCCGCAGGAATGTGCCGACTTTGAGGTGCTGATGGACTACATCAAGGCAGTGCGCACCATCCGCAATGATATGAACGTGCACCCGGCCAAAAAGACCAGCATGACCATCGAGACTGCCAACCCGGCAGCCTTCCAGAAAGGCGGCGCTTACCTGGCACGCTTTGCCTTTGCAACGGATGTTGCCCTGACCGAAAAGTACACCGGCACCACCGATGGCGTTGTGACCGTTGTTACCCCGGCCGCCCGCGGCTTTATCCCCATGATGGAGCTGATCGACCGCGAAAAGGAACTCAAGCGCCTGCATAAGGAGCTGGAAAAGGCCGAGAAAGAAGCCAATATGTTCCGCAACCAGCTGAACAACCCCAAGTTCGTGGAGCGCGCCCCCGAAAAGCTGGTCAACGAAACCCGCACCAAGCTCGCCGCCAGCGAAGATAAAATCGCCAACATCAACCAGTCTATCCAGGCATTGGGCTGATAAGCGATAGCGCCGTTCACATTATAATAAGGGCAACACCGCACAATTCCCGCCTAGCGGCTTAAGCACCGCTTCGGCGGCTGCGGCACGGCATCTGCGTTGCCAAAATGCT
>ERZ894220.285-NODE-285-length-49489-cov-13.8598_pt1 | contig 49489 bp, 46 predicted proteins | sample MGYA00380292_ERZ894220 | MGnify/ENA primary metagenome ERZ894220 (study PRJEB32331, sample SAMN06328446) | human gut metagenome | biome: human gut microbiome; feature: stool | host: Homo sapiens | collected 2014-12-05 ... | reverse complement strand
TACAATTGCCCTTCGACTTTGTGCGTAAGCTTTTCACTTACGAACGTGTCGCACGATTATCATTACCGTAACCTTCCATCAGGTTGATGACTCCCCAGACACCAAGACCTGCACCAATCGCTACGACTAATGTCTGTAAGATTGTAATTGCACTTCCGAAAAATCCCATATTCTTTTCTGAATAAACGCTGCTTCTATGGTCTGTCAGCGTTTCCTCTCTCCTTTCCCTATTATTCAGACCTCTTTTTTTACCTGTTTTCTTTGCAAGGTGATCTTATTTTCATCTTCACTTTCTTCTCCTTTCTGCCTGATCATCAGGACTTTTTCTTAAAAAAACGCAAAAAAGAGCACATAGATGGATATCTACATGCACTAACGCTTTTTATTCTGTTTTCATATATTCTTCGTGCTTTTCTATGATATATTCTGTTCTGCTTCTTTCACATCCTCTTCTGTTACATTTACTTCATACACCTCAAATTCTGTATCCTGTGAAAATACCAGCTTATGCTCCAGATATTTTTCCACATCAAAAGCATTTCTTTCATCTTCATCCGCAAGTTCCTTATATCTCTTATGCTTTGTGATATCATATTTGTTACTGAGAAATGGCCGTACGCCCCGAAGCTGTAAGATACATTTATTTCCATCCATTACAGCCAGTTCATCCCGGCTCATCAATTCTTTCCCTGTCTTCTGATAATTCAAACCATAGGACTGGCTTGTCCCTCTGGTATCAGAGGTATTGTAAAGATCGATGGTCTCTTTTCCCAGCGTTTCCGATATCTCCTTTAACGTGGAGCTTTCTTTTCCTCCAAGAAATAATACGGTATCGCAATTCCCTGTGATAGTTTCAGCAGCATCCTTATAAATGGTTTTTAACTGGCTCTGCGACTGTAAAATAATAGAGGCGGAGATTTCACGGCTTCGGATCGTTGCGATCAGTTTATCAAATTTGGGGATCTGGCCGATATTACTGAACTCATCCAGCAGTAATCGCACATGGTACGGAAGTCTTCCACCATGCTCATCATCTGCTTTATCACAGAGCAGATTAAAAAGCTGTGTGTACATGATCGCCACCACAAAATTGAATGTATCATCGGTATCACTGATAATCACGAACATTGCTGTCTTCTGATCCCCGATCATATCCAGCTCCATTTCATCATAAGACATGATCTCCCGAAGTTCCTGGATATCAAAAGGAGCAAGTCTGGCGCCGCAGGAAATAAGGATCGACTTCGCTGTTTTTCCGGCAGCCAGCTTATATTTTCGATATTGTCTGACTGCAAAGTGTTCCGGATTATCCGCCTCCAATTCTTCAAACAGTTCATCAACCGCATTCTTAAATTCTTCATCTTCTTCTCTCGTTTCACTGGCATTGATGAATTCCAAAAGAGTAGAAAAGTTCTGTTCTTCTTCCGGCGCTTCATACCAAATATAACCGATCAGAGCAGAATACAGAAGGCGTTCCGCTTTCACCCAGAAATCTTCCGTAGATTTTTCTCCTTCCCCCTTCGTATTTGCGATAATGGTATTCACAAGTTTGAGGATATCTTTTTCACTACGGATGTAATGGAATGGATTGTAGTGCATCGACTTTTTGAAATTGATCGTATTCAGCACCTTGATCCGATAGCCTCCATTTACTAGCATCTTTCCACATTCTACAATGATCGTCCCCTTTGGATCTGTCACCACATAGGATACATGATCTGTCATTTGCATAAGTTGAGGCTTTACATAAAACCTTGTTTTTCCAGAACCTGATCCTCCGATCACAATCACATTCTTGTTTCTGGCATATTTAGGAGCTTTCGGTCTGCTATTCATCGTAAGCCGTTCTGTTTCGGTCAGAATAATATTGTTCTCAAATACCGGATCTTCAAATGGTTCGATATCTTTCCGATTTCCCCACCGGGCTGATCCATACTCCTCTCCATGCCGGAACTTCTTTGCATTCTTCGCTTTATAATACAAGACGATTCTAAAAATAAGTGCTACGATCACACCTCCCAGCAAATCTTGTAGATAAAAGCTCGGAAACCAGTTGGCAAATGCCAATGGAAAATTCATCAGCATCACACAGATTTTTTCAATCATACTACGTCCCATACAATGACGATAAAGCCAAAAGCATTTATCTGCAAGATAGAAGATGATCAGATACGGAATGCTTAATATCACCACTCTCTTCATCTGGATATTCTGCATCTTTTCCCGGATCATCGTTCCTGTCCTCTGACTTTCTGTCTTGTTTTTACTCTCTGACGTTGTTTTGCTTTTCTCTCCTTTGTCTTCTGTAGTTTCTTTCGGACAGAAGGTTTTTTCTTTTTAGACTGATCCATCTCTATACCTGCATATTCTTTAAAAGCAGCCGTCATCACATCCACATCTTTCGATTTAAAAAATACCAGATACAACGGCGGTTCCACACGGGAATCCTTTTTCAGACTATAATCAATCCCATATTTTCGGGCTACCCGGTCAAAAGACTTGATATTTTGATCTGTGATCTGGATATTCGTAAGCTGCGCTCCCTGTGCGATCAGTTGCTTTATCGTCTGCTTTCCATGAGGCTTTTTCATCTCCTGTCGTTTTCTTTCTTTTTCTCTGCCCTTTTCCTGTGCTTTTCCTGTTTTGACAGCCTGTTTTACCTGTACCCGTTTCTGTTTCTGTCTGCTCATTCCATCCAGAAATTTTCTCATAGATGCCTTTAACACACCGGTACTCATCCGGGTTGTCTGGACACACAGAGCTATGATTTTTTCATTCACTTCATCCTGCAATTAACCACTTCCTTTCTTTCCTTGATCCTTTGTGGGAAGCAAATAATAGCACTGCTTCTCAATGCATCCCTTTTTTCTTCCTTCCCACCAATAACAATATTTACAAGACCAGGGTTTTTCTTCACTGTATTTTCTCCCCGGCATTGCTGCATTTGGTTCCACGATCAGGTTCTTATCTCTTCTCCTGTCCATCCTCATGTTCCTCCTTACAAAAAAGCGTTCACAGATTCCCTCAGGTTTCCATGAACGCTTTCCCTTACATTATTTCTTCTTTATTTTTCTTCCAAGGACTACCACTCCACTTAAGCTCATTCCAAGCACGATCAGCCATAAAAGCAAATTGGAGTTATCCCCAGTCTTAGGTGCATCTTTCGACGGTTTTCCACCTTCCGGAGTGCTTTCCTTTGGTTTTTCCTCATCAACCATAACAACCTTCTGCACTTCGGCGGTATCTTTTACTTCAAATACCACATCCTTTGCAATCAGATATCCTTCCGGTGCTGTCTCTTCTCGGAGCGTATATGTTCCGATTGGAAGCATCTCTATATAATGTGCCTCTTCTGTTGAAGTCCAACTTTCAATCACATTTCCTTCTTCATCCAAGATGGTCAGTTTTGCACCTGAAAGTTCCTTTCCTGCAATATCCTGTTTCGAGATCAATACCTTTGTCACATCATCTTTCATCTCCTGTTTCTGGATTTCTGCAGTATTTTCTACTGTAAAGGTAATGCTCTCTGCAGTTACATATCCATCTGCCGGTTTTGTCTCTGTCATCGTATAGGATTTTCCAACTGTCAGCTCTTTGATCACATGAGCTTTCTCTGTAGATACCCACTCATCGATTACATTTCCGTCTTCATCTGTCACCTTCAGATGTGCCCCCGGAAGTTCTTTTCCTGTGGTAAGGTCTGTTTTCGTAAGTTCTACCGTTGTCGGCTCATTTTCAAAAACAAACTCATAGGAAACCTCGGCTTCTTCTGGTTTTCCATACTCAAAAGAGAATTCCTTTTCTTCTTTCGATGTCACAAAACCATCCGGAGCATAGATTTCTTTTACGATATAAGTTCCATCTACTGGAAGATCTGCTTTGAAAAGGATCTGTCCATTTTCATCCGTTGTTTTCTGCTCGATCAGCGTTCCGGCTTCCATCAGGACTTTTCCATCTCTGCTTTTGATCTCTTCTTTTGTAAATAACCCGAAGATCGCACCTTCCAGCATACGGTCTGTATCCTTTGCTTTTTTAAGGACAGTTACTTTTATCTTCTGGCGGTTGTTCTGCCATTCTTCATCAAAAGTAACCACTGGCGTATCCTGATCGCGATAGGTCAGATCCACAAATCTAGGCTCTCCATCCAGTACAAAACCATGTGCCGTTTTCACTTCCTTCACATAATATTTTCCTACCGGAAGGTCTTCCATTTTTGCGATTCCCTTTTCATCGGTTGTGATCGTGCCTACCAGCTCATCTTTCTTATAATGGTTTGCGCTTACACCATCCGCAGCCTTGATATCTTCTGCAGCATAGACTTCAAAAGTGACTTCACTTAAGTTTCCTGTGATATATTCAAAGAAATGTTCTACCGTTCCTTTCACATTATCCAAAAGGGTGATCTTCTCTAAAAATTCTCCCTTTTTGTTGATGATCAAAAGTCCTTTTGGTACTTCATCCTTCATTTCCACTTTCTGTACTTCGGCAGTATCTTTGACCGTAAATGTCACATCCGTTGCTTTCAGATAACCATATGGAGCAAATTCTTCATGAAGGGTATAGGTTTCTCCGACAACCAGACGCTTGATCACATGTGGCTTATCCTTTTCAGATGTCCATTCATCGATAACATTTCCATCTTTATCCATGACCTTCAATCTTGCACCCTCCAGCTCTACGCCTGTAGTCAGATCAGACTTTGTGAATTCTGCTGTAGTTGGTTCATTTTTCTTTACAGTCTGTAAGAAAACAAGCTTTGTCTCCTGTCCCTGATACTCTGCAACAAATTCCAGCACCTCATCCGAAGAAACAAAACCTTCCGGCGCTTTTAATTCTTTTACATAGTATTCTCCAAATGGAAGATCCAGGGTGCATGTTGCCATACCGTTCTCATCGGATGTCATTTCCTGTAATAAGGTATCTGCTTTCACAAGAACTTTTCCATTTGCCTGGATATCTTTCTTGTTATAGATGCCAAACAAAGCTCCGGATAATACCTGCCCGTTTTCTATATCCTGTTTTTCTACGGAAATTGATACCTTCTGTCTGTCATTTCCTACCATTGCTTCTGCTTCAACGACTGGTGTTTCCTGATCCTGATATGTTAATGCAACCGTTACCGGTTCTGGATTTAATACAAATCCTTCCGGTGCCTTAGTTTCCACTACTTAGTATCTTCCAAGAGGAAGATCCTTTGCTACAGCTTTTCCACTCTCTCCCGTTGTGATCGTTGCCACGAGCGTATCTTTTGCATAAAGTACGATACGGTTTCCATCTGCATCTTTCTGATGATCCGGAGTACAGATATCTTCTGCAGCTCTTACTTCAAATTCTGCTCCGGAAAGATACTGTTCCTCATAGATAAAGTCATTCTCAAAACCAGAAAGCATCTCACCTTTCTTATACACAATAAGATTTCCCTTTACCGGCTGATCTTCATAGGAAACTTCAATGATCACATCTCCACTTACTCCATCTACTTCATAGGCAGTATCCGAATCCACGGTGATCTCTACATAGTTTTTGTTGACAACATATCTATCCGGTGCTGTCACTTCTTCAATACGATAGTGCCCGATCTCTAAGTGTTTCGGTAAGATCAGGTATCCCTGGCTGTCCGTAAAGAAAGATTTATGGACTGTGACCGTAGGATAGGTTGTTACCTGTTCCACATATTTCTTATGATCCAGATCATAAATTTTAAATTCTGTACCGGCTACTAACACCGGTTTCTTTGTTTCATCATCTTTTTTGATGATCTTTAACTTTGCAGAAAACTCTTTATCCAGCAGTACCTTCCAAACCTGCGGTTTATCCGGATTGTTTTCACGGATGGTAATCTCAAAATCCTCTACCGGTTTATAATTATGAGGTGTGGTTGTTTCTCGTACAATATACGTTCCGTATGGAAGCGGAATACTGCACGCATACCCTTTCTCATCTGTGAACATTTCCGTTTTACCATCTGCTGTAAGGATGACTGGCTCTGCATGGGAGAAATCATAACTTCCATTTTCTTTTTTCTCCAGGCTGCTCTTTAAGTAAGCGCTGAAGCCTGCACCTTTTAACAGCTCTGCATCCGTTTCTCCATTGTTCGCAGCTTTTATGATCTGGAACGGCTGTTTCATAACAAGTTCTGTTGATTTCACAGTACGTTCTATCGTTGGAACTGTGCCACCTTCATAAGAACATTCCACATCATGCTCTGTCTCGTCTAACAGATATCCTTCCGGTGCCTGGATCTCTTTTACAAAATATTTTCCAAGATACAGGTCTTTAACCACCGCATCTCCCTTCTGATCTACTTTTAAGGTAGATACAAGATCACCGGCTTTATGGACAATTCCTGTTGTTCCATCTGGATGTACAATGTTTTCTCTCGCATAGAGGCCATACACCGCACCTTCTAAAGTCGCATCTCCTTGTGGATTTGCTCCTGTTTGTGCATCTTCTTTGATCAGATGGATCTTTGCATAAGTACGTTCATTCAGAACATTCTTTGTACTTGTTTTACCGATATTGACATCTACTGGATAAACAGTTGGATCTGCCTGATAATTTGCCGGTGGCTGGATCTCTTTTACATACACAACATCCTGTATTTTTTCAATCGTTACTTTAGAACCGCCCTTGCTATCTGTTGCTGGCATCTGCGTGATCAGATCTGAACACTCCTTATCACGGTAAACACCATAAATGGCTCCTGCCAGATGGTTTCCGGTGTCTTTATCATTTTTTACAATCGCAATTTCCGCCTGCTTTGTCCATGTAACATTCAGGCTTACTTTATTTGTTGTTTCCACACCTTCTCCAAAAATAAAGGCAAGATCCTGGGTACTGGAATTCGTTGTCAGCTTATACGCAGAATAATCTTTTTCCAGGCCGCCTGCCATGGTTGTAGCAAATACTTCTGCAGTATCACTTGCCTGTGTAAGCGGTGCAGAAAGGTAAAACTTTGTGCCACCTTGGATCGTTACCTTTGCTCCCGGTGCGCTTGTACTTCCTGTACTTACGTTGTGAAAACGCACTCCGGATGGAAGGCTGATCGTCACACTCTGCTGTCCTGCCGCATGGAATGTGATTTCCTTTGTACGCTGTGTATTTCCTTCTACATAAGCCTTTACATTGGCATCGGAAAATGACATAGACACATCCGGTATCTCAGGCTTCTTTACACAATAATTGTAAATATCCATTGCTAGTTCCTGTCCTGTTGCATTGGTTCCATAGAACGCATCACTACTGCCATAAGCATAAGCCGCCGCCATATGGACAAGAATAAATCTCTTTCCTGCTGAAAAATCACTGTGCTTGTTCGCAAAATAACTTTCTGCACCTGCCGCATCGGTACCGTAATAACATACCTTTGCAAGAGCCTGATTGTCAGCCAGCTTTGTGATTGTATAAGTGCCGGATTCTGGTCCCGGTTTTGCCGGCTGGATACAATAAGCCGTTGCTCTTACACTTCCATAAGAAATATAATACGGCTCTGTAAGATATGTTCCAAGCCCGTAGTCTGCATATCGGTATATTGGACCTTTTTCAATAGTTACCTGCTGAGATCCTACACCTGCAGTTCTAGCCATCGCTTTGATTGTAGTAATCTCACCTGGTTCCATTCCATTAAAATCAACACCTTGTTCTACTGCCTGTTCCATTACATCATGTAATGCTAATCCCGATCCTTCATCAAAGGTATCCTGCTCTGTCATCTGTTCTACCAAAGCATCAAAAGCAGCATTTCCTTCTGATACATCCGGTGTCTCTATTGGGATTTCTGACGGCTTCTCTGAATCCTCCTTATCTTCTTCCGTCTCTTTTGTTTCGGATTGCTCTGCATCTGCTGAAGGACTTTCACTCTCTTTTTCTATTTCCTTTACGACTACATTTCTGCTGATCTGATAATTCGGATGTTCCTGATTGACCGTTTCTACATAATAAACAGTTTTATAGGTATCTGCGTGGGATGTTGTAAAATCCTCTCCCTGCTCATTCTTTGCTTCCTCAAAAGTAATCTTTACCTTTGCTGAATCCTTGATCTCTAACCCTGTAAAATCTGTTTTCACGTCAAAACTTGTTCCCACTTCCACTTGATGATCCTTTGCCAAAACAATTTCATCTTCATCTAGCTAGCTTTGTACCTCTTCCAAAAGAGGCAGTTTTCTTTCTTTCGGAAGCTCCGCAGCATAACTGTTGATTGGTGATAACACCGTAGATAAAAGAGTGACCGCTGTCAGCAATCCGGATACAACCCGCTTTGCTTTTTGTTTCACTTTCATGTTCTTAAATCCTTCCTTTCTTCTGAATCTTATTTATCCGTTATACTTGTTCATCGTTTTCCATCATTCTTTCCTGAAAATAATCCCCTCCTTTCCTAGTCTTGTGCTATTTGGGACAGTCAGCACTTTGCTGAGATAACAGCACAAATATATGGCGGTATCTGCCTTTTCAAACAAACACCGCCATATGATTTCTACTGTCATCCTCATTTTGATTCAGACAATTATTTTTTATTTAAGATTTAAGCGTTTTCCTGTTCTCTTCCCCGGATCCGTTCCTGTTTTAGAGTCCATATCTCCAAAACGTTTTCTCTGTCAGGACACGCACAATGCACATTCAAGGCAGGTATCACTCCGGGCAGGCTATTCTCTTTTCAAGGTACATGAAGTGTTTCTTAGAAACGTCTTCATATAACGAAAGGAAAATGGCCTATTTTACAGGGTGCTTTTTAATTTTTTTTGATTTTTTTTATTTTTTTTCTGCATCTGCATGTTTTTTCATGACAGAAAGTGCTCTTTGCAGCATTTCACAAACACTCTGCTGTCTGATTCCAAGATAGTCCGCAATCTTCTCTTGATTCATTTCTTCAAAGTAAAATAACTGGATGATTTCTTTCTGTCTGGCAGTCAGACAACCTAAGAAATCGCGGACCACCTCTTTTTCAATATACTGGTCGAGAAGATCTGAAGCTGGATCTAGCAGTAAGATCCTGTCATCCGCATAATCGCTATACGAAACGAGTCTATGGTTTGATGCCACTTTAGCCTGATTTATTTCCATACGATCCGTTGCTTCCATTAACAGACGAATGTACCAGTTTTCGTTGTCAAAAAATTCTTCGTTCATAATGCTTCGATCTTCCTTCACATCCATGTATTGATAATCTTTACAGGAATGGAGTGGAAAGATGGTTTTCTTTCCGTTTTCCCTGTATAACACATACCCATTTGCGTAAACGGTAATATCACATTCCCCACTCAGAATTTCCTTTACTACAATCTCTTCTTTTTCTAACGCCTTTTCAGAAGGGACTCTCTTTGTCATACCTGCCACTTTTACTACTTTCTTTAATTCTTTTAATGTCAACATATGGACCACCTTTCTGCCTTACGGCTACGGGTGATCCATGAACTCTATAAAAAACTCATCACAATTAGCCACGAACTCACCCGTTTTTTTTGAACGGGAGCCCGCAGCTCCTATGTAATTACCTCCTTCGGCTATATCATACAAAACTCCGTATCATCTCTGATTTTTGCACACGAAACTTTGCCCTCTATATATCGAAAGGAAAAAGCCCTGTTTTACAGGTTAAAAACTCAACTTTTTTTTAAATTTTTGAGAAAACAAAAAAAGCCGGCAAAACAAATGCTTCCACAGACACAGAATGAAATATCATCCTGCATTGTATCTGCAAATGTTTTGCCGGGCTCTTCATGATTCCAGTCAGGTTCAGCTCCTTGACAAACTCTTGCTATCAGGTGCAGCCTTGATGGTTCCAGCCAAATCCACCGCTTATCCTGACAGATCATTTTATTTAGTTTCCTTTCGGGAATTCATCACTTTTTGAGAATATACCCGCATTCTTTCTTTCAGTTTTTCGTCTTTGATGTGCAAAGGCCGTACTGAAACAATATCATCTTTTACTAAAATCTCCAAAGTGCTTCTACATTTCTTACATTCTACTTCTGAATCGCAATGTGCGCTTTTTTCAATAAATGCTCCGCATACAGAGCAATGTACATGCCATCTGATAGCATCTGATCCCATAGGCTTCCTCCTTTAAGCAATAATAAAAAATTCCATTTTATTACTCAACGGATCAAAGGGAAATCAAATCCGCCTTATGAGCATCATGTTGTCCATTCCGTAAGTGCCAAAGCTGCACGAACAGCATGATCATCAAATCCCAGACCTGCTTTGTTGATCTGGCGCATCCATCCTTATTCTCTCCGGATTCCCACTCACCCAGAATCCTAAGAATTTCTGCCGATTGTATTTAACAAGGTAATTCCAATTCTTCAAATATATCTCCGGATAACTCACAAAGATCCGGGATCAAAATGATCGTATCATCAATCCGTAAATGAATCGATGGATCAAAAAATTCAACGGTTCCGCAAATCGTATGATACTGGCCTGCCGGTTTCATTTCCCGGCTTTCTTTAAAATAAGTTGCCTGTATCTTCATTCCAACAGAAACCATCTGTAGCTTCCTATCCAATCCGCATTTTTGTTCTTCGGATAACATCTTCCTTTGTTCATAAAGTATTTCCTGTTTCCGTACGATCTCTTCAAATCCCCGAAGTGCTGCAAAAGGGGCAAATTGTTTCGCTCTGTGCTGCACATCCATAGGGTATCTCTTGGAAACCGGTCTTGGAACATATAAATATTTCTGATACGCCTCTGCCAGCATATTTTCACCTCCTATGCACGATGTCCTCCAACCTGATTGTTCCTCTCTCGATAGGTGGAGCATTCCAACAGATTGGATCCCCGCATGATCGCATTTTTTCCATAACGCTTTTTCACCTGTAATACGGCTTCCTGCAGATGTCTTTCCTTTTCTGCTTTTATGGAATCCTGAAAAAGAGTATATTGCTGATATCCTTCCGGCTTTATCTTATTTGCAATAATTTCTATTCGTCTGATTCCGGTATATGGATCTGCGATTTTTCGATAAAGTGCTTCTACTGTATCGATTATTTCCCTGGAGCGATTGGTACAATCCGGAAACCTTACGGTTCCTTTCGATGACTCCCTCTCAAAACGATGATCGTAAGCGATCCACAAGGTTACAGAATTCGTTACCAGCCCCTTTTCCACCAGATCCAGAACCAATACATCTGTCATTTCTCTTACAACAACAGCAGCTTCTTCAATTGTATAATTTCTCATCAATACCTGTCCATTGGAAAGACTATGCTCTTCTGTATGATAATTCTTGATATCACTCATTTTACAGGATTCACAGCCCCAGGCATGATCGATCAATAGTTCTGCATCGATCCCAAACATTTTATACAGCCAGTCTTCCGATTGAATAGAGGCAAGTGCGATATCCCCCATCGTTTGGATTCCATATCCGGCTAATTTTCTCTCTGTTCTGGAACCAATGCGCCAGAAATCACTCAATGGTTTATGTCCCCATAACTGTTCCCGGTAAGAGATCTCATCCAGCATTCCGATATGATCCTCTATATGTTTTGCCACAATATCCATTGCGATCTTTGCAAGATACAGATTGGTTCCGATTCCTGCTGTTGCTGTAATTCCGGTTTCTTCCATGACCGCATCCATCAGTTTTTGTGCCATTTCCTTCGCTGTAAGGTGATACAGGGAAAGGTATCTTGTGACATCCATAAAGCACTCATCCACACTGTAAACATGGATATCCTCTTTTGCCATATAGTTTAAATAAATCCCATAGATCCTTGCCGAATACTCCATATAGAGCTGCATCCTCGGCTTTGCTACAATATATTCGATATGATCCGGTATCTCATGGATCCTGCAACGATTTCGGATCCCCAGCTTTTTCATAGCCGGCGTGATGGCAAGGCAAATGGTGGATACCGATCGGTCCGGATCTGCAACAACCAGATTGGTAGTAAACGGATCCAGTCCTCTTTCCACACACTCAACAGAAGCATAAAAAGATTTCAGATCAATACAGAGGAATGTTTCCTTCTGTTTCAAATCAATCACCTCCCATAAGTTGCCTATCTTTCTCTTTCCCATAAGCAATCAGATCTCATCCCAACTCGTTTTCACACGATAGAGATCGTGCCAAAACAGGCAATTTTCAGTAAATCCATTGACAAAAAAGGAAATATCATTTATATTATAGGCAAGTAGTTGCCGTTCTGTTGTGATTCACATTATAGGCAATCATTCGCCTCTTGTCAAGAGGCAACTTGTTGATTATGGGAAATTTATTTCCTATACCGTTTCAGCATCATACACAGGGATCCTGAAACGCCAATTAGAAAGTAGGTATTTTTATGACATTCGGTGAAAAAGTGAAAAATTTAAGAAAGAACAAAGGACTCAGCCAAACCCAATTAGCCGATGCTGTCGGTGTCTCCCTTCGGACTGTTCGGGGATGGGAAATTGAAGGCCGTTACCCAAAGAAGCACGATCTTTACCAGAAACTTGCAGACATTTTAAGCTGTGATATCTCCTATCTCATGACAGAAGAAGAGACTTTTATCACAGAAGCATCTGAACAATTTGGAAACCGCGGAGCAAAACAGGCTCAGCAGATCTTAGAACAAGCCGCTGCAATGTTCGCCGGCGGGGAACTTTCTGATGAAGACAAAACGGCCTTTATGGATGAAATCCAGTCTTTATATCTGGATTCCAAGAGACGTGCAAAGAAATTTACACCAAAGAAATATTTAGATGCCAAATAGATGGGGTGATTATGGGACAGCCTATAGGATATAGTTTTATTGTCAGAAGTACATTACCACTTCTGTTTGATTCATACACGAGGTGATATATTTGGGGAATTCATATATTTACAACAAAGTAGAAAAACTTGTAAAAAAGTTCAAGACCAGGGATCCTTTTGAAATACTGGAAGAAATGAATGTGATCGTTGGAGAAACAGACCGCTACGAAAAATTAAAAGGATACTGTTTCATGAGCTGCCAAACCATTTATGTTATGGTAAGCAGTTTTCTCTCTGAGGAAGAGAAAAAGATTGTTGCCGCCCACGAACTCGGTCACATCATTCTGCATCGTTCTCAGCTCAAAATGGCGCCAATGAAAGATGATGTCTTATATAACATGAGGGATAATACGGAATACGAAGCGAACCTTTTCGCTGCAGATCTTATCCTGGATGATAAAGAAATCGCAGACCTGTCAAAGAACGAAGACCTGAACTATTTCGGGCTCTGTAGCTGCTTAAACTCCAGTCCGGAACTCATGAGCTTCAAGTTATACAGTCTGATCAAGCGTGGTCAGAACTACAATATGCCGTTGGAAATACAGAGCAACTTCCTGGCCAAATAAAATTTGCCCGTTCCATACAACTGAACGGGCTTTTCTTATATCCATATATGAAGATTCTTTTATTTCAGTTCGCCATGCTTATTTTCAAATTCCATGATCGCCTGACGTATTAAATATAACACTTCTCCATTGATTGAACGCCCTTCAAATTCTGCCAGGCTTTTCAGTTTTTTATGCGTTTCAGCATCAATCCGTAATCCTAAATGCTTCTCTTTCTCCATGATTATTCTCTCCATCTCTATAAGTACATATTAAGTTCATATTTCAAGTTCATTTTAAGTACAAATAATGGTAGAATGTTTTAAACGGACTTATTTTAAGTACACTATATTTTTTCACGGAGGAATTCGATTATGCATGAAAAAAGAAAAAAATATTATCATATCAGGAAAGATTTATTCTGGTGCACCATCCTATTAGCTGTATCCTTTCTCATCGGTTATGCTATCCATCAACATCACGGTATTTTTCTAACACATTCCCTGAAAGCAGACGCCCCAAAAGAACGGATAGAAATAACCTTTGACGATCTGCAATCAAGCCTGAATGATATCTCTACATGCTATTTATGTGGAAGCTCTGATTATAGTATGATGGACTATTATCGAAAATTTGATACGGTTGGACTGATTTCTCTTAATGATTGGCACGTCTTAGATTTCCAACTGAAAGCATATGATGAAAGCGGAAATGAAATATTAAATAAGACCAGTTCAAATATGCTTTTTGGAAACACAGGCGAAATCACCTATTCCTCTCATGGAGATGTTTCCAGAGGAATGGCTGAGATAGATATCACGTTACCGGAAAACTATAAATTGAACAAAAGAAATCTAACGGATCATCTCTGCCAAAGTTGCCTTGATAAAGTTGCTGCTTCTTTAGAATATTGGAAATATGAAGATGAAAAGAAAGAACCGATCCCGCTGTGTTTGGTCGATTTTAAAACTCTTGATATTTATTCTTTACAGGATTATTACCGATCCGTTTTCATCCGAGATTATTATGTAGAAATGGGCTTTGAAGAAATTTCTGTAGAAGTAAAAACTTTTTATCTGCCGAAGAGATAATAATTATGATATACTGAAAAAAATGACAAATAAGAATTTGAGGTGATGAAACTATGTCTGAAATACAAATTGCATGGTTAGAATTGATGACAGTTGGAGGTCTTGGTGTAATATTAGTTCTGCTAGGAGTTACTTTCAATATCATTGTAAAAAGACAAAATAAATTGTGTACAAAAAAGACAGACGGTATTATTAAACAATATGGGTTTCCTGGAAATGGAAGAGTGTACCCAATCGTTGAGTACTTTGTGAATGGAACTTGTTATAAAGCAAAGAAAAAATTTCGAGGAATTAAAACAACGCAACTATCAGGAGTACCTGTACCGATGAAACCAGAAGTCTATGAAGATGAAAAAGGATGGCTACATGTAAAAACTGGAGCTATTGCAAATTTGCATCAACTTGCGGAGCAGTTGTGGCCTATCAACAGTAAGATGACAGTTTATTATAATCCAAACAATCCTAAAAAGTGTTATATTGATAGACCAATTTCAAAAAGATTTACTTCCATGATGTTTATCATAATGGGGACAGTAACAATACTCTTGAGTGTACTGGTATTCTTTTTGATGCAGTTATAAATTGCAAAAGATAATTGCTAATCAGACAAATCCCAGTTTGGACTTTTCTTATAGAGCCTTTCCATGAAGGAGAGGCTCTTTTCATCTGAAATTACTAAGATGACTATTTCAACTATCATCATCTTTTTTAACCTAAAATCAATGCACATATTCTTTCTCTAAATAAGTCCATTACAGCATCTATAAATTCTCCGGCAAATACAATAAACTTCAAAACACCGCCCATACAAGCTAAAAAAGCTGCCTGTATCCAGTCTTGATAACAGAGCACTGTTCCTATAAACAAAACTACAATTCCAAATCCCAATATCTTTTTTGCGATTGCCACCATATGTACTAGTAGTTTCACTCCGACACCTATGATTGAAACAATAAACCACAATGGAATCAATAACACTTTTCCTGACACTTTTAAAATCCCCATATCCATCCTCCTCGCTATCTTGCCAGCCATGGCATATCATGATTTACTTCTGCCCGGTAATACCCACTTATCGTTGAAGGAGCATTGAACAATGCTGCAAGTAAATATTTCTTGATATTCTTGATTTTACTCGTATTTCCTTCCAGACAATGCAGCACATACTCTACATGCGAATAATCCAGCTTCATGAATTTTCCTCTTACCAAAGCTCCTGAATACCAGTTGCTTGCAATCAATACTCTATCACTCCTACACATGACAGTCTCTACAATCAGATCCACTATTTCATCAATCTGATTTTTGTCATGAGGATGACTCACAAGTAGGGCATCATACTCCAGGTTTTCTTTGATCAGAGATTGATACGCATGTAATGTTTCCATCTCATCCTCTTCGGATCCTATCCCATCTGCAGATACGATAGGATTAGATTTATTCTCACTAAGATTAGTATTGTTAATATTAGTATTATTAGAGTTTGAAATGTAAACTTCTTGAAGTTTATTTTCGGGACTTCTTGAAGTTTGTTTTTGGGACTTCTTGAAGTTTGAAATGTAAACTTCTTCTGTCTCTTCTTCCTCTACTGAAGTTTGATTTGTAAACTTCACCATCTTTGGTTTTTCTTTTTTCTGTTCCTCACATTCCTCCTGAATAAATGATTTTACATAGATGATCGTAACCTTTCCAAATCCCTGCCTACGTTTTTCAATCAAACCTATCCCTTTTTCATCATCCAGCTCCTGAAGAGATTTCACCGCTTTATTTCTGCCACAATTCAATAATTCCATGATATCTTCAATGGAAAAATAGATATATGCCCGATTTTCTTCATCAAACCACTGATTCTTAATAGATAAAGACATTCTGTCCAACATCAAACCGTATAAGATCTTCGCATCACTGGAAAGATCCTTGAAACAGTCATTGGTAAATAAAGCTTTGGGTATTCTGTAAAAACTAAACTGGTCTGCTTCTGTTCCATAAAAATATTTAAAATTCATTTTTTTATCCATGTATCTTCCTCCCTTCCTTTCTCTCATAGAAGTCCTTTTTTTAAACTTCTGTATCTCTTCTTTCTTCGGGTTGTCTTATTTTGACAACCCTTATTTCTGTTCTCTTTTCCATTGTTCCAGTAATGTCTCAATCACCTTTTCCATATCCGTTTCCGAATAGTCTTCCGGAAAATATTTTGTAAGCTTCTTTCCTGATAACACCACTTTTCGTTCCGGTGCTTTTACCACTATACAACTATTAAAAATTGAGATCATAAATCCCTGGTTCACTGGTCCTTCTTCCAACTGTTTTCTCAAAGCTGTAATCTGCTTTGGTTTAATAAATCCTGTATCCCGGATATACTCATAAATCCATTTCTGCATTTCCTTATCAATGTAGGAAATATCAACGGCAATGGTAAAATTCAATTTCTTTGCATCTACCATATCTAATAATTCCGGGATTAATTCTGTAAGTCGAATGTAACGCTGAACATTACGAGCACTCTCTCCTACTTGTTCCCCTAACTCTTCTCTTGATTTCTTACCCAACTTGTGGCCATTATGACCACAAGTTAAATCAGCTCTTTTTCCCTGTCTCTTCATCGCATCCAGTTTCATCTTATAAGCAAATGCTTTTTCACTCGGAAGTAACTCTTCTCGTTGAATATTGGCATCTACCATGGCGATTACTGCATCATCATCTGACAGCTCTCTGACAATTGCAGGAATTGTTTCCAAGCCAGCTCTAATAGCCGCGTACATTCTTCGATGACCTGATATCATCTCATATCCATCTTCACCATCGGATCGTAACAAAACTGGTGTCAGTATCCCTTTTGCCTTTACACTCTCCACCAAGTCTGTCATCTTTTCGTCATCCAATACCTTAAATGGATGATCCTTAAAAGCATGAATTTTACTGATATCAATCTCCATTGCCGATTCTTCATTGACTACTCCCAGCAATTCATCAATGCTTGTCAATTTGATTTTTTCTGCGCTTCTACTTTTCATTTTCCAAAACCTCCTGTGTCAGATTTTCATAAGCCATAGATACTTTTCCCTTTGGACAATGACAATAAATACTTTTTCCTTCCGCACTTGCTTCAGCTACCTTAACTGATAGTGGAATGACATTTTCAAAGATAGAAATCTTAGATCCATAAGTTTCTCTCACTCTGGAAGCAATATCTTTGGCGTAATTAGTACGAAAATCCACCATTGTCAAAAGAATTCCCTGTATCGTCAGCTTTCGGTTCAATCTCTTCTTTACCATAGAAATAGTCCTGATCAACTGTTGAAGTCCTTTAACCGGCAGATATGCAGCTTGTACAGGTATCAAAACCGTATCAGAAGCTACTAAAGCATTGATGGTCATCATTCCCAAGCTCGGCATACAATCAATCAAAATATAATCGTATCGTGATCGCATCGTATCAATATATTCCTTCATGATCAGCTCCCTGCTCATTACATTACTCATAGTTACTTCCAAGGCTGATAACTCAATATTGGCCGGTAGGAGATCCACTTGTTCCTCATGATGTAAAATGCCTTCTTCCTCAGCAATTTCCTCGTCATTGATAATATTCATCATAATAGTTGCAAGAGTTGTTCCAATATCATCCGGTTCTACATATCCAAGACTTGCAGTTAAGCTTCCCTGTGGATCCGCATCGATCAATAACACTTTTTTTCCTTGTCTTACCAACCCAACTCCAAGATTTAAAGTCGTTGTACTTTTTGCAACTCCGCCTTTCTGGTTTACTACTGAAATAACTTTACACATACTGTTTTCCTCCATTTATTTCTCCCAATTTTCATTCTGCCAGATTTTCAATAATGCTATAATTTCTCGTTTCATCATTGCCGGTGTATATCTGCTTGGAAAATATTTGTGAAGCTGCTCATTCGTAAAGGCAACTCTCGTAATCTCACCTTTTTTTATCTCACTCATAATTTCCTGCATCTTCTCTAATGTAAGTTGGTTTTCTTTGCTCAATTTTCTAATCCGCTGTGCCTGTGATAAAGACGGAACAGCCTGAGCATAATCCATTGCTTCTAATAGTTGTTTTTGTTCTTCTTCTTTTAATGCTGAAATTTCAACTGCCGGATTAAAAGATATCAATTCATCATCTAATTTCTGTAAGAACTCAGGTATTAGTTTCGTCAATGAAATATATCTTTGTACCTGCTTTGGACTATCTCCACATTCTTCACTGATAATCTCTACTGTTCTCTTTCTTTTTGTTTTGTGGTCAATTTGACCTTTTTTCCTACCTGATTTTCTTTTCAGCACATCATTTTTCATTTTGTAAGCAAAAGCCTTTTCACTGAAACTGATTTTTTCTCTGTGCAGGTTAGAATCCACCATATTCAAAATAGATTCATCTTCTGTCATCACACGGATAATTACTGGTACTTTTCGATACCCCAGTAACTCAGCTGCATGTTTTCTTCTGTGACCGGATATAATCTCATAGACTCCATCTGGCACAGGCCTGACAATCAATGGATTGAGAATTCCGTACTTCTCAATACTTTCTTTTAGCAAATGCATCTCTTTATCATCTTTCACTTGAAAAGGATGATTTTTAAAAGAACAGAGTCTTTCAATCTCAATTTCAATAATCTTCTCATCTTCATTCTTCGGAATAAATTCTTTCGTTACTTCCGTCATCATTTCCTCCTTCTTCGGTCAGACAAAAAAAGCCCGTCTGGATCCGATTATTTTTGAAATCAGTTCCAAACGAGCATCTCGTTTTCTATTAGCTATAGCTAATATATTTCTCTATTGTTTCAGCTAATATATGTTTGCAAATTATATTCTGCAAAGAATTTTTCCTTTGATCTACTGTATTTTACATTCCTAAATCAATGGTGACAACAGATACTTCCCCAAATGTTAGCAATATCTCTGATACAGTCTATTTGCAAAACTCTATTTTTTATTAGCTGCCAGCTAACAATTATTTCATTGTATTAGCTGAAAATCATCCTCAAAGCAATAAAATCATGCATTTTTTTTATCAAAAAAGCGCCCCATTATTTGCATTTCTGCTAATAATCGAACGCTTTTGACTGGCCGTCTCGTATAGGAATCGAACCTATAATTTAGTCTTAGGAGGACCATGTTATATCCATTTAACTAACGAGACAAAATGCCATTTTCCCTTGAAAACACGCGATTTTCCGGCTTTTTGGTAATGGCAACCTTTATTTAATTATCAGCTTTTTTCAAGCTGTTAATTACTATTATTTTTCATGTTGGTGACATCAAAGCACTCACCTATTAGGGTAACACCTTCGTGTCAATTTTTACTCTTCTTAACTAGATTTGAACCCAAAAGTTTTTTCAGGAAGTGATAACCTTGGTTCCTCCTTAGGAGGCGAGTGCTCTATCCAGCTGAGCTATGACGACACATGCCGCAAACCCTTGATTTTACTGGGTTTCTGGGATTTTCCCTTCGGCCATATATAAGATTATCAACTCTTTTTTGAGTTGTCAATCTACAGATTTTTTTGAGTTGGTAACATTAGAACGTTCCCCAATTTGGGGAATGCTTTGTTGTCACCTTTGGCATTTTTCAGAATAGATTCGAACTGAAAGTTGTTTTTCATTTTTTCCCCTTGTGGAATGCCTCGGCTTTCTCTTAGGAGGCGAACCCTCTATCCTACTGAGGTACTGAGACACATCATATTCAGTTAGCAAAAAATCTTCGTCCCAACAAGCGCTTAGGAGATGCTTGTTATACTCATTTAACTAATAGAACATATACATATATCATACCTTTTGAACATGAAAATGTCAAATGCTTTTCTAAGAGGATGATCATGGTGTGAGGTAACAGAGCGGGATTTGGTATGTGAAATAGCTTTTACAGGACTTTTTTATGTAAAGCCGAATGTCCTGAAACGCATATACAGATGTTGGGGCCAAAAGGTATTTTGACCCCTTTGATACCAGATTGCTACGTGCTTTGCACTCTCGCAATCCTCAAAAACATTCGTAATCCGCTCATTTTTCTTTGAAAAATGGCTACTTACTCATGCTTTTGGCGGGTCAAGAGGTCAAAAATCCTCTTGCAAGCAAGCTTGCATCGGCTTTCTGACCTTTTGACCCTGGTATCATATACAAAAAGCACGACCATTTTTCAATCAAAAGAAATTTGGTCATGCTTTTTATATAAGTCAAAATTCTTTCCTAAAAATTAATATGCCCCTGCAGCCAGATCTGTGCCTTTAGCCGTCTTCCAACTGCCGGTTCGCCAATCACCTTTTCAACCGGTACGCATACATCAAATTGAAGCTCATTGGTTTCAACTGTAAGAACATAAAGTTCTTTCCCGGTAAGAAGATTTTCGATGGTATCGATATTCAGAATCTCACCAAGGATCGCATACTGGTCACATTCAAGACCAGATGGCATAAAATGCGTATCGACAATACTGTAAATATCTTCCCCACGGATCCTTTTTGATACTGCAGCATAGGTGTCGATGTCGTCAAGTGTAAGGCTTTCAATGGCATCGGGATTTCCTTCCTTTGCTGCACTCATAAGCATCATCCGGTTGCGGAGATCTTCCGCTCTCTTGTCCACAGCGCCTTCATCCTTTGTGACCGGAAGCAAAATTTTCCCACTTAAGGCAAGCCCGGAAAATGTTACAGAGATTGAACTTTTGTTCAGACAGCCGAGAGTGGCTTCTTTTATGTACTCCATTCCGTTCTGGATATGGAAAATGATACTGCAGCCGAGCTTTACATCCTCGCAGACACCAACATAGGTCGGTGAGGATGCTTTCTGCTCTACTGCAATATCAGCATAAGAGCTGACTCCACTGCCTGAAAAATATGGGAAATAGCATTCTCTGCGGAACTCTTCATCATTTTCATCGATAAAGCCGCAGGAAGAAATGCCGATTCCGTTGCCGTATTCCCTGCGAAGCTCACAGAGATCTGTGTGTTCGTCCAGGGCAATACGGTCATATCCGGAAAATTTCTTTTCGGATTCAAGAAGAATCTGATACCATTCGCGTTCAGATGCGATATCGTGGAATCCGATAGCGTTTAAATATTTATGCAAAATTTACCTCGTTTTCTATCTGATTTCAGACTTACCGCCCATGTATGGACGAAGTACTTCAGGAATGCGGACAGAACCGTCTGCCTGAAGATTGTTCTCGAGAAATGCGATCAGCATTCTCGGAGGAGCTACCACTGTGTTGTTCAGTGTGTGTGCGAAGTATTTGTTTCCGTCGCTTCCTTTTACACGGATGCCAAGACGTCTTGCCTGTGCATCACCAAGGTTAGAGCAGCTTCCTACTTCAAAGTATTTCTTCTGTCTTGGAGACCATGCCTCTACGTCACAAGATTTTACTTTAAGGTCGGCAAGGTCACCTGAACAGCATTCCAGTGTACGAACCGGGATATCAAGAGAACGGAACAGATCAACAGTGTTTTTCCATAACTTATCATACCATTCTTTGCTTTCTTCCGGTTTGCATACAACGATCATTTCCTGCTTTTCAAACTGATGGATTCTGTATACACCACGTTCTTCGATTCCATGAGCTCCTTTTTCTTTACGGAAGCATGGAGAATAAGAAGTCAGTGTCTTTGGAAGTTCAGTTTCATCAAGCATGGTATCGATGAATTTACCGATCATAGAATGCTCACTTGTTCCGATCAGATATAAGTCTTCGCCTTCGATTTTATACATCATAGAATCCATTTCGGCAAAGCTCATAACGCCTGTAACAACATTGCTTCTGATCATGAAAGGTGGGATACAGTATGTGAATCCACGATCGATCATAAAGTCACGTGCATAAGAGATAACTGCTGAGTGAAGACGTGCAATATCTCCCATCAGATAATAGAAACCATTTCCGGCAACCTTTCCTGCGCTTTCAAGATCGATTCCGTTGAATTTTTCCATAATTTCTGTATGGTATGGGATCTCAAAGTCCGGAACAACCGGTTCACCGAATTTTTCAATTTCAACATTCTGGCTGTCGTCTTTACCAATCGGTACAGATGGATCGATGATATTCGGGATAACCATCATATCTTTTTTGATTTTTGCTTCTACTTCTTTTTCTTCAGCAGAAAGTTCTTCCATACGGGTAGCGTTTTCCTGAACTTTTTTCTTAAGCTCTTCTGCTTTCTCTTTTTCGCCATGAGCCATGCATGCACCGATTTCTTTGGAAACTTTATTTTTCTCAGCGCGAAGTGCTTCTACTTCACCTTTGATTTCACGGTTTCTCTTGTCAAGCTCGATTACTTCGTCTACAAGTGGAAGCTTTTCATCCTGGAATTTTTTCTTGATGTTTTCTTTTACAACATCCGGGTTCTGTCTTAAAAATTTAATATCTAACATAATTGTTCTCCTGTCTTATTCCTTTATTTTTTATATTTTATGATGTAAGTGCCAAAAGGTATTTTGACCCTTTGATACCAGATTGCTACGTGCTTTGCACTCTCGCAATCCTCAAAAACATTCGTAATCCGCTCATTTTTCTTTGAAAAATGGCTGCTTACTCATGCTTTTGGCGGGGCAAGAGGTCAAAAATCCTCTTGCAAGCAAGCTTGCATCGGCTTTCAGACCTTTTGACCCTGGTAACATCATCTTATTCTATTGCCTGAGGATTATCAAGGGATTCAGGCAAAATTACTGTGGTTTGATCGCATCCTGTACATCCGGATCATACATTTCCTGGTAAACGGCCTGATCTAGTGATTCGGCCTCTTCTTCAGAGAGTTCAATGTAACTTTCACCACGCACAATTTCTTTTATATAAGTGTAACAGCCATCTCGGCTGTGCATGGAATTGAGGATCCATCCATTGTTGTCATTGTCAAGCATTGTGAGGGCAAAGCTGAGTTTTCCACCCATTTCACCGAAAGCATCGTATTTTACAATACCGACTTTCTGATAGCTGCTTCGCAACGCACGATACAATATGCGGATATCCGCTTTATTCTCGTGGGCAATGTTGGAAAGCTCGTCGAGCTCATTGAATCTTGCGATGAAGCTTTCTTCAAGCGTTTTGCCGTCCTGTCCGCGCATGAATACGTTATAGCTCGATTTCAGACGGTTGTATTTCATATTGACATTAATATAAAGAAGAAACATCAATATGATCAGCATGATAAGAAAAAGAAATATATACGCCGGATCAATTCCAAGTGACTTTAGAATTTTACTTTCCATATATTATTTTCCTTCCTGTATTGACATTAACAATTCAAATATACGTTCCAGATCGTTGTCCGAATAATATTCAATTTCAATTCTGCCTTTTCCATTTGCTTTATGATTGACATGGACTTTGGAACCGATGATTGACTTTATACGTTCCTCCAGATCTTCATATACAAATGCATTCTGGATAACAGGCTTTTCTTTTTCTTTTTTGGGTTTCTTTAGTTCTTTGACAAGTTTTTCAGTATCCCGGACACTGAGCTTCTCATCAAATACTTTATTGGCAAGAATGTACTGCTGCTCTTTATCCTCGATTGCAAGAAGAGCACGTGCATGTCCGGTTGAAATCATGTCATCGATGATCATCTGCTGTACTCTCTCGTCCAGCTTTAGAAGACGCATGGAGTTTGTAACAGCAGTTCTGCTCTTTGAAACTCGCTCGGCTACCTCGTCCTGTTTCAGACTGAATTCATTTAGCAGGCGTTTGTATGCCTGCGCTTCTTCGATTGGATTCAGATTTTCGCGCTGAATATTTTCAATAAGAGAAATCTCAACGATTTCCTGATCTGTGTATTCTTTAATGATAACAGGAACCTCTTTGATACCGGCCTGCTTTGCTGCACGCCAACGACGCTCGCCGGCGATGATCTCGTAGTAATCGTTCCGTTTCTGAACAATCAGAGGCTGTAGGATTCCAAACTGTTTGATTGAATCGGCAAGTTCCAAGAGAGCATCTTCCTCAAAATGTTTTCTCGGCTGGTCACGGTTTGGCTCCACATCATTGATCTTCATCATGATTGGTCCGGCATTCACTACTTCTTTTTTAACCGGTGCAGTATGTTTTGCGGTTTTGTTTTCTTTGATTAAACTATCCAGACCTTTTCCAAGTCCGCCTCGTTTTGCTGTCATGCTTACTCTTCTCCTTTATGAATTACTTCATCTGCTAATAACATATAACTTTCAGCTCCTGTTGAACGAGGATCATATAAGTTGATTGGTAAGCCATGACTTGGGGCTTCTGCAAGTCGTATATTACGTGGAATGATAGTTTTGTAAATTGTCTGATCAAGATTATCTTTTACATTTTCAACAACTTGCAGAGAAAGATTGGTTCTGGCATCATACATGGTAAATACAACACCTTCCATTTCAAGGTTTTCATTCAATCTTTCTTTTACAAGCTCGATTGTTTTAATCAGCTGGCTCAATCCTTCGAGCGCATAGTATTCACATTGTATTGGAACCAATACTGTATCTGCTGTAGTCATTGAATTGATTGTCAGCATACTAAGTGAAGGTGGGCAGTCGATAATGACGTAATCGTAATTACTTCTTATCTTAAGCACCTCATCTCTTAAAATGTATTCTTTGTTCTCGGTATCGAGCAACTCTATTTCGGCGCCAGACAGATCAATGTTTGCGGGAATTACGTCGAGATTTTCAATCGCTTCTTTCTGTAACACCTGATCTATAGTGGCTTCGCCGATTAAAAGATCATATACAGTATAGTCAACATTATCCTTATCTATACCAAGACCGCTGGACATATTTCCCTGTGGGTCCATGTCGATTGCGAGAACTTTCTGCCCTTTCGCCGCTAAACACGAGGATAAATTGATCGCTGTTGTAGTTTTTCCAACACCACCCTTTTGGTTGGCAACGGCAATTATTCGTCCCATTGTAATTACCTCCTTTCTAATAGTGTGCAAATATATATGAAGTCTTATTTACATCTAGGTATAATTGTAGCACTAAACTTTATCTAAATCTACTAAATGTTTCACGTGAAACATTTATTTCGGCATTTTTTATAAATAAGGGAATGTTTCACGTGAAACATTCTACATAAAGTGAAATGTAAAAAATGTATGAAAAATATTATGATACCAAGGGAAAAAGGTCAGAAAGCCGATGCAAGCTTGCTTGCAAGAGGATTTTTGACCTCTTGACCAGTCAAAAACATGAGTAAGTAGCCATTTTTTAAAGAAAAATGAGCGGATTACGTATTTTTTTGAGGATTGCGAGAGTGCAAAGCACGTAGCAATCTGGTATCAAAGGGGTCAAAATACATTTTGACACCAACATCATATTATGGATAAATGAAAATATATTTGGCTATGAGAAACTGAAAAGAGGAGATAAAATGTTTCACGTGAAACATTTTGTCGAAAACCAAGGAACAATAACATGATGTAAATCTTTAAACTGTGAGGAGATTATGGTATACTTATCTATAAGCCGCAAGGTGGAATAATACACAAAAACAGATATTATTTGCGAGTATGATCTTGCTGAATCGGGACAAAAATGATTCGGAGAAGGGAGCGATTGACAATGAAAAATAAATTGAAAAGTTGCGCGATTTTAGCAACACTTGGTACGATTACAATCCATCTGATAAATAAAACGCTTATAGAAATGGCAACAAAAGACAGTTTGTTAAACTCATCTGAGGGGAATTATTATGACTGGAGATTTGGAAAAATCTATTATAGAAAACAGGGAAATGGTAAACCACTACTGCTTCTTCATGATCTGGATGCAGAAAGCTCTGGCGTAGAATGGAAAAAAGTAGCAGCAATTCTTGCAGAAAAGCATACTGTTTATACCGTGGATCTGCTAGGCTGTGGGCGATCTGAAAAACCAAATATTACTTATACTAATTTCCTTTATGTACAAATGCTGACGGATTTTATTAAACATATCATTGGCGAAAAGGCAGATGTTGTGGCTACAGGAGAATCGGCTGCTATTGCAGTTATGGCATGTGCAAATGATGAAAACGTGATTGGAAAGATCTGTATGGTGAATCCGCTGTCACTTACGGAACTTGCAAAATGTCCGAATAAGAGAACCAAGACGCTGAAGTTCCTTATCGAAATACCGATTATTGGTACGCTGCTGTACAACATTATTCATTCAAGAGAAGCGATTGATGAAAAATTTGTGGATAAGTATCTGTACGACGAAGATGCGGTAGATTATCAGATGACGAAGATATATCATGAATCTGCTCATAATGAAAACGCACATTCAAAATATTTGTTTGCAAGCATCAAAGGTGGATATACAAAGACAAATATTTATCATTGCATTCGCAAGGCGACAAATAGTATCTGCATTATCTCTGGACAATATGATGAAAACAGTATTGAGATTGCTAAACAATATCAGAAGCATGTGCCTGCTATAGAATGCATGTGTATAAAGGATACGAAACATCTTCCTCAAATTGAACAACCGGAAGAATTTGCAGAACAGCTGGATATCCTTTTCTCTGCTGAATAATATAAAGTACTTTCAGGTACACATTATAGTCAAATGCGGGATGTACACCGAAGCGTACATCCCGCATTTGGTTATATATGGTTCTTGCCCAACTTTTATGATTATCTAATAACAAAATGTTGGGGTCAAAAATCCTCTTGCAAGCAAGCTTGCATCGGCTTTCTGACCTCTTGACCCTGGTATCATAACAAACAGAACTGGTACTTATTCTGCTCATGAGCACCATGAAAACCGACATGCAACTCTGGAAAATTTCTATGTAAATTGTCTTTCTCTGAAAAACAAAACGGAAGGATGATTATTGGGTTTTTTATAGAAATGATCAAGCTAAATGAAAATAAAAAATCAGATTTTAAGCGGGTAAGAAATTGAACTTACCCGCTTTTTTGAAATGAAACAGAAAAACAAATTTCTGGCAGAACTGTATGCAAAATAAAAATGCATTTTTAAAACATACTGAATTGAACTAACAAAAAAATAAAAATTGAACATACTATATAATCGAAATTGAACTGCTGTAAAAAAGAATTAATAGCAGAAGGTCGGGATAAAGAAAAAAGTTCAATTCCACTTGCGGCATATGCAGACTACAGGCATGTGCAGCTGTTTATCCATGGATAGGTTCTTTGGAAGGAAGCCCTGCTTTTCGTGGAAACTTCTTCCCTGTAGGTTTGATTTTTTTGATCTTTACAAATGAACGGCTGATATCACTGCCTGGAAGCTGGAATACAACTGGTTTATTTTGTGTACCTCCAAGGACATGTACTGCGGTTTTTGCAGCGGAAAGTTCATCGACAATATCACCGGATTTGTAAGAAATAAAGAATCCGCCAACCTTTACATAAGGGAGGCAGTATTCGGATAATGTAGATAAATTGGCCACTGCACGTGAAACACAGAGGTCAAACTGTTCCCTGTAGTCTGCCTGGCGGGCAAAATCTTCTGCTCTGCCGTGGATTGTATGGATATCTGTAAGATTTAACTCTTCAATCACACTGTCAAGGAAACGGATTCTCTTATTTAAAGAGTCAAGCAACGTGATTTTCAGGTGCGGAAAGGCGATTTTTAAAGGAATTCCGGGGAATCCGGCGCCTGTTCCTATATCGATCACGGTTTGAACTTTACTGATATCCAGAGCCTTTACTAATGCAAGGCTGTCGATGAAATGCTTTTCGTTTACTTCTTCGTACTCGGTGATACCGGTGAGATTCATAACCTTGTTCCATTCCACCAGCATTTCGTAATATTTATCAAACTGATTAAACTGGGTATGCGTTAATGTAATACCTAATTCTGCAAGCTGTTGCTCAAATCTTTTACTCATATTGCTCCTTTTTCCCCCTAAAAGTACACATCTTTGCGGAAAATAAACAGTAATTTACACTGTTTTGCACCAAATAGGTACACAATTTATGGAAAGATAGCACCTTCAAGGTACACGATAAAGTGATAATGTTTTTAAATAAATACAATCATGCACCTAAAAGGTATACGAAAAGATGAAATACATGCTTTTTACCCTATAAAGTACACGATAAAACCCTTTCTTTGAAAATAGATGTGTACTTTTTGGGTGATGCCCCCAAAAGTACACATCTATATAAAGGGAAAAACAGAAACCGGAAATAATGGATTCTGTAATATCCAAAAAAAGATCAAAATACAGGTCTGGTTATCTGGTGGTCTAATGTCCTAAATATACCAGTAATACAGAAATATCGGCAGGTGAGACACCGGAAATACGGGATGCCTGACCGATGGAAAGCGGTCGGAACTGCTTTAATTTCTGCACAGCTTCGATTCGCAGGCTCGGAACTGCATCGTAATCGATATCTGCCGGTATTTTCCTGGTTTCAAGCTTTTTAAACTGTTCTACCTGTTTTAACTGGCGCTTGATATAGCCTTCATATTTGATGTTGATATCAATTTGTTCCATAATCTCCCGGCTGAAGCTTTCTGTCCGCATATGATCGATAGGTTCCAGAAGCTCGTAATTCAGCTCAGGACGCTTAATAAGCTCAGCAAGTGTAGATCCTGAAGTAAGAGGTGTACTGCCGCAATTTGTGAGAAAATCCGTGATTTCCCGGGAAGTTCCAACGTTGGTATGTTCAAGCCTGTGGATCTCTTTGCGGATGATTTCTTCTTTGTCTAACAACATCTGGTATCTCTCATCTGAAATAAGCCCTATTTTGTGTCCTATTTCGGTTAGTCTCTGATCGGCGTTGTCCTGGCGCAGGAGTAACCGGTATTCGGCACGTGAAGTCATCATACGATATGGTTCGTGGCTTTCTTTTGTAACCAGATCATCGATCAGAACACCGATATAAGCCTGGGAACGGTCTAAAATTAACTGCTCTCTTCCAAGAACCTCCAGTGCGGCATTGATTCCGGCAATAAGTCCCTGAGCGGCGGCTTCTTCATATCCTGAACTTCCGTTGAACTGACCGCCGCTGAACAAACCATGAATAGATTTGAACTCAAGCGTCGGATGAAGCTGCCTTGCGTCGATACAGTCATATTCAATAGCGTATGCGTTTTTAACTATTTTTGCATGTTCAAGTCCTGGGACACTTCTGTACATTTCATATTGAACATCTTCGGGAAGTGAACTTGACATTCCGCCAATGTACATTTCGTTGGTCTCCAGACCTTCTGGTTCAATGAATACCTGATGCCGTTCTTTATCGGCGAATTTTACGATTTTGTCCTCGATAGACGGACAATAACGTGGACCGGTGCCTTCGATCATACCGGAATAAAGAGGGGAACGATCCAGGTTTTTACGGATGATCTCATGGGTTGTCGGATTGGTATAGGTAAGCCAGCAGGAAGTCTGCTCAATCTGCACATCTTCCGGATTTGTTGTGAACGAAAAAGGTACAACCCTTTCGTCGCCGAACTGCTCTTCCATTTTACTGAAATCAATGCTGCGCTTGTCGATACGTGCCGGTGTACCGGTTTTGAAGCGGTACATCTTAATACCAAGCTCCTTCAGACAATCGGTCAGATAATTTGCTGCCTGCAGCCCGTTTGGACCGGTATGTGTGCTGACATCACCGTAAATGCATCTTGCCTTCAGGTAGGTTCCGGTACACAGTACAACGGCCTTGCAGCGGTATATAGCGCCAGAATAGGTCTGAACGCCCGTTACAGAACTATCTTCCACAAGGATATTGACGACTTCGCCCTGCCGGATCTCCAGGTTCTCCTGGTTTTCCAGCGTCTGTCGCATGGTATTGCTGTATTTGTTCTTATCTGCCTGGGCGCGCAGGGAATGAACGGCAGGTCCTTTAGATTTATTCAGCATCTTTGACTGAATAAATGTCTTGTCGATGTTCTTTCCCATTTCACCGCCGAGCGCATCCAGCTCACGTACCAGGTGTCCCTTTGAGGTACCGCCGATATTCGGGTTGCATGGCATCATGGCGATACTTTCCACACTTACGGTGAAAACAATCGTTTTCAGGCCGAGTCTTGCGCAGGCAAGGGCAGCTTCGCAGCCGGCATGTCCTGCACCAACTACAACGATGTCGTATGCGTCTTTATTTTCCCATACAGAATTTGCTGAATATTTCATTTACTAAATCTTCTCCTATCGTTTCTCCGGTAATGCTTCCCAGAGATTCATATGCATCCATTAAGTCAATTGTGAAAAAGTCTTCCGGCATCTGGTTTTCAATGCTCTCTGCTACCTTTTTCAGGCTGGAAAGTGCATCGGCAAGAGCTGTTTTGTGCCGGATATTGGTGATATAAACCTCATCGTTAAATGAGATATCACCGTGATAAAACATCTCTTTTAAAGTAGATTCCAGTTCGTGGATCCCAGTCTCCTCTTTTGCGGAAATATCGATCATTGGCTTAGTTATCAACGTTTCTAATGCCTTTTTGTCAACAACTGTGGATAAGTCGCTCTTATTCAGCAGGATCACTGCTTTCTTATCCCGGATCATTTCGATGATCTCGTGATCATTTTCATCAAGAGGTCTGGATGCGTCGACCACATAGATGATCAGATCGGCTTTTTCCGCATTTTCTTTTGCTTTATCCACACCGATCTTCTCTACGATATCAGAGGTATCGCGGATTCCGGCGGTATCCATGATGTTTAAAGATACGCCCTGAAGCTGGATATTTTCCTCCAGAACATCTCTTGTGGTTCCGGCAATCTCAGTTACGATCGCCTTTTCTTCGCCAACCAGAACGTTCATCAGAGAGGATTTCCCGGCGTTCGGTTTCCCGACGATTACCGTTTTGATGCCTTCTTTGATGATACGTCCGTCATCGGCAGTATCCAGAAGACGCTGGATTTTCTGCTGCAGATCCTTTACGACGCCCAGAAGGCTGTCACCATATCCGTCTACGCTGATATGCTCTGGATCATCCAGTGCGCTTTCGATAAATGCGGTATGGTAAAGGATTACTTCACGGATCTCTTTGATCTTATTGTGGACAGAGCCTTTCAACTGGTTTACAGAGCTTTGTAGTGCATAGTCATTCTTGGAGCTGATGATATCGATCACGGCTTCGGCCTGTGACAGATCCATCCGGCCGTTCAGAAAAGCCCTTTTGGAAAATTCACCGGGTTCAGCAGGCCTTGCACCGTATTTGATCACGGTCTCAAGGATCTTTCTTGTGACAAATACACCGCCGTGACAGTCGATTTCCACAGTATCTTCACCGGTGTAGCTGTGCGGTCCACGCATTAAAAGAACCAGCACTTCATCAATCGTCTGCTCTCCGTCCATGATATAGCCATAGTGAATGGTATGGCTTTTTTGTTCGGACAGAAGCTTCGGGCTTTTGCCTTTGTAAATCTTGTCAATAATAGAAAACGCATCTTCTCCGCTGAGACGCACGATTCCGATTCCGGAATTAGTCATTGCTGTGGAGATTGCTGCGATTGTGTCTGTTTTAAATCCCATTATATTGCTTCCTTCTATATATTTGTAATAAATGCGATGCTACCATTTTACCCCGAATGCAGTCAAAATGGAAGTGCCTATTGTGAAGAATGTGCTTTTACAAAGGCGAATGTATCATAGATAAAATGTGTATCCCCCTGGTGTGAAGCAGCAAAGTGACTGACCTGGGAATAAATAGTAACAGATGAATTGCAGAGATGATGGCAGCAAAAAACCGCAGCCATCAAATGACTGCGGTTTACTGTAAAAAATTCTGTTATAACGGTGCACGTACCATATTTGCCAGACCAATTAACATTAACGGCGGTTCGGTGTTACAACAACACGTCTGTATGGTTCTTCGCCTTCGCTGTGAGTAGAAACTCTGTCATCAGCCTGCAGAGCGGAATGGATGATTCTTCTTTCATAAGGATTCATCGGTTCCAGTGAGATCGGCTTTCTGCTTCGTTTTACTTTGTAAGCGATATTCTTTGCGAGATTTTCAAGAGTCTGTTTTCTTCTCTTGCGGTAGTCTTCTGTGTCGAGTTTGACACGTACATAACCATCCTGTGATTTGTTAGCTACACGGTTGGTGAGGTACTGGAGAGAATCCAGTGTCTGTCCACGCTTACCGATCAGGATTCCCATGTTTTCGCCGTTCATCTCGATTGCAAGAGCACCTTCTTCATCGATGGAGGATACGATATTTACTTCGCCCATTCCCATTGCCTGAAGTACTTCCTGTAAGAATTTCTCACAGATCTTCTGTGTCTCTTCGGTTACAACGGCTACATGAAGCTCTTTCTTCTCTTCCTGAACCGGAGCTGCTGCTGTTACGGCAGAGACTGTTTCTGTTTTGTTTTCTTTTACAAATTCTTTCTTAGGTTCTTTCTTGAAGTCCTTTTTCGAATCTTTTTTGTATTCTTTGTACTCTTTACGTTCTTTGTGTCCGCCAAAATCCTTGCGGTCTTTTTTGAATTCCTTCTTGAATTCTTTTTTGATCTCTTCCGGTTTGATTTCTTCGGCTTTGATCTCTTCTGTTACAGATTTTTTGATACGGGCACGGATAACTGCCTGACGGCTTCCGATTCCGAGGAAACCTGCGCTTCCTTTTTCGATAACATCATATTCCATCTGGTCGCTTGCTACACCGAGCTGGATAGAAGCTTCTGTGATGGCATCATCTAAAGTTTTTGCTGATACTGTAATCTCATTCATTTGACTTGTCCCCCTATTTCTGGCCTTCGTTAAAGCGCTTTACAAGGTTTGCTTTGTCTGCAAGGCTTCCTGCCTTTGCATTTTCATTTTTCTTTTTCGCTTCTTCAAGCTTTTCTTCAAGTTCTTTTGTCTGAGCAGCTGATCTTACAGGCTCGTGAATATTCTTTACGTTCTTGTGAGCCATTTTATTTACATTGCTTGCATCAACTTCTTTTTTGTTTTTACGCTTTTCAGCAGCTTTTTCCATGTTCTCCTTGATCAGTTCGTCCATTGGAATCTTGTTCAGATGTTTGTTGATGAAATACTGCTGTACCATACGGACAACGGCACTGACAACCCAGTAGATTCCAAGACCTGTAGGTAATGTGAAGCACATAAATACAGATACAAGCGGAAGCGTTACGTTCATGGACTTCATAGTAGCAGCCATCTGGTCTGCCTGCGGATTGTTGGTTGTAGCTGTTGTCTGCTGAGAAAGTTTAACACTTAAGTACTGTGACAGACCGGAAAGGATCGGGATCAGGACTGCCATGATCACAATTCCCCATGTTCCGGCTTTGACACCGGTACTGATGAGGTTCATAGGTGTCTCTGCGATATTAAGTCCAAGGAAGTTGTTCATGGACTTTAATGTATTAACAGTGCTGTCGATGGTAGTCTGCAGATCCGGAAGCTTCTTGCCAAGGGTATCCCATGTTGAAGTCTGGAATTTGTAGAGTACGTCGATCAGTACATTCTTATCAGAGTAGTCATATTTGGAGGCAGACATCAGGATCGGTTTCGCTTCTCCGATCTTTTCCATAACTTTCTGCCATCCGTCCTGAGCCATGATTGAGGTAACAAGAGGTGTGTAGACGTCTTTTACCTGTGTTACATAAGCCGGGATATTACGGATTACATAGTACATCGCCCACAGGATTGGGAACTGGATGAACATACTTAAGCATCCGCCGGTTGGTGATACTCCGTATTTTTCATATACTAACTGTGTTTCTTCCTGCATCTTCTGCATGGAAGCCTGATCATTTTTTCCTTTGTACTTCTGCTGAACCTTCTGAAGCTCAGGGTTCATTGCAGCGGACATTTTGGAAAATTTCTGCTGTTTGATTGTAAGCGGCATGAGTAAAGTATAGATGACGATTGTCAAAAGGATAATACAAATACCCAGGTTGTGAATGCCGACTAAATCCATTACCCGGTAAATACCGTTCATGATCTTACCGAGTACCCAGGCAGCCTGTCCGATGATCGGTGTGCTGACCTGTGTCATTAAAATACCTGTCATAACCTTTCCTCCATTAACATTTCCGCCCCGGTGTTTGGACGGCTCGTAGGTTAGTTAAGGCACCGGATCATATCCACCTTTTGCGAATGGATTACATCTTAAGATCCTCCATACGGTCAGAAGGCCTCCTTTAAATGCCCCATATTTTTCAATTGCCTCCAGCGCATATTCTGAGCAGGTGGGAATGTAAATGCAATGGGTATATACCTTCATAGGTGATAAATACTTTCTGTAAAAACGAATCAAATATAGTAATATCTTTTTCATAATTTCAGTGCCTCGTTGTGTATATCCGTCTTCTCGATATACTGAACTGACTAAACGCAGTCCGAATAAATGTGATGAAGTTTGCCCAGATGGATGAGAGCGCTTTCGATCTCATGGTATGACCGGTCTTTGGCGGTCGTCCTTGCGATGATCACGATATCATATCCACATTGGAACTGTTCTTCGTGTAACCTGTAACTCTCACGGATCAGCCGTGTTAAATGATGTCTTATGATGCTGTTCCCAACTTTTTTGCTGACGGAAATTCCGACGCGGTTGCGTCCGAGATCATTCGCCAGGAGATACATTACAAGGTACTTGTTGCCATAAGGTTTTCCCTTTCTGTATACAGACTGGAAATCCCTGTTTTTCTTCAATGATTCGGAAAATTTCATGCTTTATTCTCCCGATTTACATAAATTTGCATAGAAGAAAAGGCCACATATATGTGACCTATGCTGATAATACTTTTCTTCCTTTTGCTCTTCTTGCTGCAAGAACTTTTCTTCCACCTGCTGTGGCCATTCTTGCTCTGAATCCATGAACTTTCGCTCTGGAACGTTTCTTTGGCTGGAATGTCATCTTCATTGATATCCACCTCCTATCGATTCCTTCTTATATGAATAGAAGCTTATTTACGTTTTTAAGACATCGTACTTCATTATAATCAAAAAAGCTGTCTCCGTCAAGCAGTTTTAATAAAGTTTCGATCCTTATTTTAAGGAAATTATGAATAAGTTTACGGTTTTTGATTGATTCTGAAATCATTTTAAGGTAGAATATAAGAGTATGATTATGCTTATTTTGAAGATGAATGGGGCAGGAACATGGACGTCATAAAAGAAAAATGGGAAGAGATCATTCAAAAGCTGAAAGTAGAATATTTTCTATCGAACATTTCTTTTGAAACGTGGATACGCCCGCTGGAGGTATATGAGATCAGAGGCAACACCCTGTATCTTACCGTTAATTTTAAGGCGAGCATCGAACACATTCAGAATAAATATCTTCTTCCGCTTAAAGTATGTATCGCGGAAGTTACCGGGACAGAGTATCAGATCAAGTTTATTCCGAGAGATCTGCCGCGCGAGCAGCAGCGCAGATATCTGGAGGAGACTGTGCCCGTAAAAGAGAAGACACATAAGCATAAAGCGGTAAGCCCGATAGCTGAAAAAGCGAATCTGAATCCGAAGTATACGTTTGATACCTTTGTGGTAGGAGGGAATAATAATTTTGCACATGCCGCATCATTGGCAGTTGCCGAATCTCCCGGTGAGGTTTACAATCCTCTGTTTTTATATGGCGGGGTAGGACTTGGCAAGACTCATCTGATGCATTCGATCGCACACTACATACTGGACCGGGAACCATCGAAGAAAGTCCTGTATGTGACAAGTGAGACATTTACCAATGACCTGATCACGGCGATCCGCAACGGAAAGACCGGCAACGATCTGGCGATGAATGCATTCCGCGATAAGTACCGCAACAATGACGTACTTCTGATCGATGACGTACAGTTCATTATCGGCAAAGAAAGTACACAGGAAGAATTTTTCCATACGTTCAATCATCTGCACAACTCCGGAAAGCAGATCGTCATTTCCAGTGATAAACCACCGAAGGATATGACGACACTGGAGGCGCGTCTGCGGACAAGGTTTGAATGGGGACTGATCGCAGATATTTCGGTGCCGGATTACGAGACACGTATGGCGATTCTTTATAAGAAAATAGAACTGGACCAACTGGAAAGATATCAGATTCCGGATGAGGTGATCCAGTATATTGCGATGAACATCAAGACCAATATCCGGGAGCTGGAAGGCTCACTTAACAAGCTGATTGCATTATACCGGATCGGTGGAAGAAAGAACTTTGATGTTTCTCTGGCGGCAGAGGCATTGAAGGATATGATCGCACCGGACGAGATCCGCAAGGTGACGCCGGAGCTGGTTCTGGATGTTGTCTCTGATCATTTCAACGTTTCTGTTTCCGAACTGAAAGGCAGCCGGAGGAATGCGAGAACGGCAGGAACCAGACAGATCGTGATGTATCTGTGCAGACAGATGACGGATGCATCTCTTCAGAGGATCGGCGATCTGCTCGGAGGGCGTGACCATTCCACTGTGAACCATGGTGTGGACAAGATTGCCCGGGATGTGGAAAAAGATGAAGCCTTAAGAAACACGATCGAGATCATTCAGAAAAAGATCAGCCCGCTGTAGAAAAGTTTTCCATGATCTGCCAGGGAAGAAAAAGGACTGTCCACGGACTTGTCAAAGCCTTAAATCCTTTCATATTAAGGTCTTAAAGTACTTGTCCGCAATTCAACAGATACTACTAAGATAACTACGGATTTGTTTTATATAAATATATATTTTGCGCGTCGAAAGGAGTTTTACACATTATGAAAATCAGATGTCTTAAATCAGATCTTGTGAAAGGGGTCAGCATTGTATCAAAGGCTGTTCCGACAAAGACAACCATGCCGATCCTGGAATGCATTCTGATAGATGCAACTACAGATATTATCAAACTTACAGCAAACGATATGGAGCTTGGGATCGAGACTGTGATCAGAGGTCAGATCGACGAGAAGGGAATGATCGCACTGGATGCGAGAATTTTCTCTGACATCGTAAGAAAGCTTCCTGATAATGAAATCGTGATCGAAAGTGAAGCAAACCTTCAGACGCTCATTACCTGTGAAAAAGCGAAATTCAATATCTCCGGCAAATCCGGCGAAGATTTTTCTTATCTGCCATATATTGAGAGAGAGAATCCGGTTGTCATTTCCCAGTTCACACTGAAGGAAGTGATCCGCCAGACCATTTTCTCAATTGCAGATAATGACAGCAACAAGTTGATGACAGGAGAGCTTTTCGATATGAACGGAGATCTTCTGAAAGTGGTATCCCTTGACGGACACCGTATTTCCATCCGCAAGATCGAGCTGAAGGAATCTTATGAACCGAAGAAGATCGTGGTTCCGGGAAAGACTCTGATCGAAGTCAGCAAGATCCTGTCAGGCGAAGCGGACAGCGAAGTGAGACTGTATTTCACAGCCAACCACATTGTATTTGAATTTGATGATACAGTTGTGGTATCCAGACTGATCGAAGGTGAATATTTCCGTATCGAGCAGATGCTGTCCAATGATTATGAGACAAAGGTAAGAATCAATAAAAGAGAACTCCTGAATTGTATTGACCGTGCGACACTTCTTGTAAAAGAAGGCGATAAAAAACCGATCATCATCAATATCCAGGATGAAATGATGGAACTTAAGATCAAGTCACAGATGGGTACGATGGATGAAGAGATTCTGATCACCAAAGAGGGAAAAGACCTCTTGATCGGCTTCAATCCGAAGTTCCTGATCGACGCACTTCGTGTCATCGATGATGAAGAAGTAGATCTTTACTTTATGAACGCAAAAGCTCCTTGCTTTATCAAGGATGAAGGAGAAAGCTATGTATACCTGATCCTTCCGGTAAACTTCAGCGGAGCAGTATAGGAATTTAGAGAGGACAAAAATTATGGAGACAATCAAACTCAGAGATGAATTTATCAAGCTTGGCCAGGCACTGAAAGCAGCAGGTCTTGTAGGATCCGGTGTGGAAGCAAAGGAAGTCATTACCGAAGGTCTGGTAAAGGTTAATGGGGAAGTAGATACCAGACGTGGTAAAAAATTATATGACGGCGATGTTGTTACATTTAACGGAGAAGAGATCAAGATTGAAAAATAGGCTGGCTTAGGTATGATTATCAAATCATTAAAGTTAAAAGATTACAGAAATTATGAAATATTGAATATTGAATTTGATCATGCCACGAATATTTTTTACGGTGATAATGCGCAGGGCAAGACGAATATCTTGGAAGGGGTGTATTTGTCGGGAACGACGAAGTCTCACAGGGGGACGAAGGACCGGGATCTGATCCGGTTCGGGCAGGATGAAGCTCATATTGAGACTGTCATTGAGAAAAATGGTGTTCCATGGCAGATTGATATGCACCTGAAGAAGAACAGCCCGAAGGGGATTGCAATCAATAAGGTCCCAATCCGGAGGGCGAGTGAGCTTTTTGGACTGACGAATTTTGTATTTTTCTCGCCGGAGGATCTGAACATTATTAAAAATGGTCCGGCGGAGAGAAGAAGGTTCATGGACCTGGAGCTTTCGCAGCTCGACAAGGTGTATTTAAGTGACCTGGCAAATTATAACCGTACACTTAATCAGCGGAACCGTCTGCTGAAGGATGCTTATTACAGAGATGATATACTGGATACGCTGGATGTGTGGGATATGCAGCTGGTTCAGTATGGAGAAAAGATTATTCAGAGAAGGATCCGGTTTATTGAGGAGGTCAATGCGATAATCGGAGACATTCACCATAAACTGACGGGAGGCAGGGAAAGGATCAGCCTTTCGTATGAGCCTGGATGCGGAGCACTTTCGCTTGAGGCGGCGCTTGAGAAGAACAGGGAGCGCGATATCAGGATGAAGAGTACCTCGGTGGGACCTCACCGGGACGACATCTGTTTTATGGCAGGTGGGATCGACATCCGCAGATTTGGATCACAGGGGCAGCAGAGGACAGCGGCACTTTCGCTGAAACTGTCTGAGATCGAGCTGGTACGGCAGATCATAAAGGATACGCCGGTGCTGCTGCTTGACGATGTATTGTCTGAACTTGACAAACACAGGCAAAACTATTTACTGGACAGTATTCATGATATACAGACTCTGATCACCTGTACGGGACTTGACGAGTTTGTCAATCATCGATTTTCAATAAATAAAGTATTTCATGTTCAGAACGGACATGTATCAAAAGAGAATTAGGAGGATCAATATGAGTGCAGAATATGGAGCAGACCAAATCCAGATACTGGAAGGGCTGGAAGCAGTAAGAAAGAGACCTGGTATGTATATCGGCAGTACATCTTCAAGAGGACTTCACCATCTTGTCTATGAGATTGTTGACAACTCGGTGGATGAAGCGCTTGCAGGATACTGTGATCATATCCAGGTGTTCATCAATCCGGATAATTCAATTACGGTTATAGATAACGGACGTGGGATTCCGGTAGGGATCAACCACAAAGCAGGGCTTCCTGCGGTAGAAGTCGTATTTACCGTGCTTCATGCCGGCGGTAAATTCGGCGGTGGAGGATACAAGGTATCCGGTGGACTTCACGGAGTAGGAGCTTCCGTTGTAAATGCACTTTCTGACTGGCTTGAAGTTGAGATCTGCCACGAAGGAAAGGTATACAGACAGAGATATGAAAAAGGACATGTTGTTTACAAGCTGAAGGTTGTAGACGAATGTGATCCGGAAAAGACAGGAACCAAGGTAACCTTCCTTCCGGACGAAACCATTTTTGAAGATACAGTATTTGATTATGATGTGTTAAAACAGAGATTCCGTGAGATGGCGTTCCTTACCAAGGGACTTCGCATCAGCCTGACTGATCTTCGGGATGAAGAACCGAAGGAAAGAGTTTTCCACTATGAAGGCGGTATCAAGGAGTTTGTCCAGTACTTAAATCGCAGCAAGACTCCGCTTTACGAGCAGATCATCTACTGTGAAGGAACAAAAGATAACGTAGAAGTTGAAGTTGCTATGCAGCACAACGATTCTTATACAGATAACACCTATGGTTTTGTAAATAATATCACAACACCGGAAGGCGGAACCCATGTAGTCGGCTTTAGAAATGCCATTACAAAAACATTTAACGACTACGCAAGAAAGAACAAATTATTAAAGGACAGCGAGCCGAATCTTTCCGGAGAGGATATCAGAGAAGGTCTGACTGCGATCATCAGTGTCAAGATCGAGGATCCTCAGTTTGAAGGACAGACCAAGCAGAAGCTGGGGAACAGTGAAGCGAGAGGCGCGGTTGATAGTATCGTCAGCAGCCAGCTTCAGATCTTTCTGGAACAGAATCCTGCTATTGGAAAATCTATTGTTGAGAAGTCTGTCATGGCACAGAGAGCAAGAGAGGCAGCCAGAAAGGCGAGAGATCTTACCAGAAGAAAATCCGCGCTGGAAGGCATGTCACTTCCTGGAAAGCTTGCAGACTGTTCTGACAAGGATCCGTCCAAGTGCGAGATCTACATCGTAGAGGGAGACTCTGCGGGAGGTTCTGCGAAGACAGCCCGTGACAGAGCAACCCAGGCGATCCTGCCGCTTCGTGGAAAGATCCTGAATGTTGAGAAGGCAAGACTGGATAAGATCTATGGCAATGCCGAGATCAAGGCGATGATTACGGCGTTTGGTACCGGAATCCATGACGACTTCGATATTTCCAAACTGAGATATCACAAGATCATCATCATGACCGATGCCGATGTCGATGGAGCACACATCAGTACCCTGCTTTTGACTTTCCTCTATCGTTTCATGCCGGAACTGATCAAGCAGGGTTATGTATATCTGGCACAGCCACCGCTTTATAAGCTGGAGAAGAATAAAAAAGTCTGGTATGCATACAGCGATGAAGAGCTGGCGAAGATCATCAGCGAAGTCGGACGTGATCAGAACAATAAGATTCAGCGATACAAAGGTCTGGGTGAGATGGACGCAGAGCAGTTATGGGATACCACAATGGACCCGCAGCATCGAATTTTGAGAAGAGTGACAATGGACGATGAGACATCTTCCGAACTGGATCTTACCTTTACAACCCTGATGGGAGATAAAGTAGAACCAAGACGAGAATTTATCGAAGAGAATGCAAAATTTGTTAAGAACTTAGATATATAGGAGAAAACCAATGGAAGATAATATTTTTGATAAAGTTCATGAAGTGGATATGAAAAAAACCATGGAAGAGTTCTATATCGATTATGCCATGAGTGTTATTGCTTCTCGTGCGCTTCCGGATGTAAGAGACGGTCTGAAACCTGTTCAGAGACGTATTCTTTATTCGATGATCGAGCTGAACAACGGTCCTGACAAACCGCACCGTAAATGTGCGCGTATCGTCGGTGATACCATGGGTAAATATCACCCGCATGGTGACAGTTCTATTTACGGAGCCCTCGTTAATATGGCACAGGACTGGTCTACCCGTTACATTCTTGTAGACGGTCATGGTAACTTTGGTTCTGTGGACGGTGACGGTGCTGCCGCAATGCGATATACCGAAGCAAGACTTAGCAAGATCTCGATGGAAATGACAGCGGATATCAACAAAGACACCGTTGATTTTGCACCGAACTTTGATGAGACAGAAAAAGAACCGACCGTACTTCCGGCAAGATTCCCGAACCTTCTGGTAAATGGAACATCCGGCATCGCGGTAGGTATGGCAACCAATATTCCGCCGCACAACTTGAGAGAAGTCATTGGTGCGGTTGTGAAAATCATTGATGACCAGATCGAAGATAAAGATGAGACTACGATCGAAGAGATTATGGAGATCATCAAAGGACCTGACTTTCCGACGGGAGCAACCATCCTTGGAACAAGAGGAATCGAAGAGGCTTACCGTACAGGACGCGGAAAGATCCGTGTGCGTGCGGTATCTAACATCGAACCAATGGCAAACGGAAAGCACAGAATCGTTGTAACCGAGCTTCCGTACATGGTCAATAAAGCCCGTCTGATCGAGAAGATCGCGGAGCTTGTAAGAGATAAAAAGATAGATGGAATCACAGACCTGAGCGACCAGTCAAGCCGTGAAGGTATGCGTGTCTGCATCGAACTGAGAAGAGATGTGAACCCGAATGTCGTTCTGAACCAGCTTTACAAGCATACACAGCTGCAGGATACATTTGGTGTGATTATGCTTGCATTGGTCAATAATGAGCCGAAGGTTATGAGCCTTCTGGAAATCCTGAACCATTATCTGAAGCATCAGGAAGACGTTGTGACCAGACGTACCAAATACGAGCTGAATAAGGCGGAAGAACGTGCACACATCTTGGAAGGTCTGCTGATCGCACTGGATAACATTGATGAAGTCATTAAGATCATCCGTGGATCCAAGACGGTGCAGATCGCAAAGACAGAGTTGATGAGCCGCTTTAACTTAAGTGATGCGCAGTCCCAGGCAATCGTAGATATGCGTCTGAGAGCTCTGACCGGTCTGGAAAGAGAGAAGCTGGAAGCAGAGTATGCAGAGCTTGAGAAGAAGATCGCAGAATATAAGGCAATCCTTGCAGACAGAAAGCTTCTGCTTGGTGTCATCAAGAAAGAAATCCTTGTGATTTCTGAAAAATACGGAGATGACAGAAGAACAGCCATCGGATTTGATGAATACGACATTTCCACAGAGGATCTGATTCCGAGAGAAGATGTGGTGATCACCATGACAAAGATGGGATACATTAAGAGAATGAGCAACGATACCTTCAAGAGCCAGAACCGTGGCGGTAAGGGTATCAAGGGTATGCAGACTCTGGATGAAGACTATGTAGAAGAGCTGTTCATGACCAATACACACCAGTACATTATGTTCTTTACCAATACCGGACGCTGTTATCGCCTGAAAGGATATGAGATTCCGGAAGCAGGAAGAACTTCCCGTGGTACAGCGATCATCAACATCCTTCAGCTTCAGCCGGATGAGAAGATCACTGCCATGATTCCGATCAAGGAATTCAAAGAAGGAGATTATCTGTTCATGGCAACCAAGAAAGGTCTTGTGAAGAAGACCCCGATCCTGGATTACGCAAATGTAAGAAAGACAGGACTTGCCGCAATTACACTCCGCGAGGATGATGAACTGATCGAGGTTAAGATCACAGACAACGAAAGAGATGTTGTTCTTGTAACCCAGTATGGACAGTGCATCCGTTTCCATGAATCTGACGTACGTTCAACCGGAAGAACCTCTATGGGTGTTCGTGGTATGAATTTAAGTGACCGGGACGAAGTGGTTGCAATGCAGCTTGATGTGCAGGGTGAAGAGCTTCTGATCGTATCTGAAAAGGGTATGGGCAAGAGAACCCGTATGGAAGAATTCACAGCTCAGAACCGTGGCGGAAAAGGTGTGAAGTGTTATAAGATCACAGAGAAGACCGGTAATGTAGTCGGCGCGAAGGCAGTCAATTCAGATGATGAGATCATGATCATCAATACAGACGGTATCGTGATCCGTATGGAATGTGCAGGCATCTCCGTACTTGGAAGAATCACATCTGGTGTCAAGCTGATCAATCTGAAGGAACATGAAGAAGTTGCAAGTATTGCAAAGGTGCGTAAGGCTTCTCGTGAACTGGAGGAGAATGCAGAAGAGACAGCGGAAGAAGCAAATGCAGAAGAAACTGCTGAGACGGCTGTAGAAGAGCAGACAGAAGAATAAAAATCTGAGCGAAAGTAGAAATACAGAAGCAGGATAAATCATAAAGAGACTGGACAGAGGATATGCAAATGCCTTGTCTGGTCTCTTGCTTTGTTTTGTGAGGCTGCATGGAAAGAAAATGTTATGGTATGTCTTACATTTGCTCTGGTAAAAGCCAAATTTTTAATATGGAAAACAAAGAAGCCCGGAAACGCTGCGACAAACAGGCATTTCCGGGCTTCGTAGAGGGGCTGGATTATTATTTTGCCAGACTTTAAATATTCTGGCAGGCGCGTGCATCTTACTGTGCAACAGCTCCAAGTCTCTTGCGGATTTCAGGACCGATGATCATAGCGATCACCATCTTGATCAGGTCCGCCGGGATAAATGGAATGACACATACTGCAAGAGCAGCGGATACAGTGTAACCTGCCTGAACACAGAACCATGCAGTTCCGAATGCATAGCAGATGGCAGTTCCGATGATCATTCCAAGAATCTGGATCCATCTCTGGCTGAATTTGTCAATTACGATACCGGCAATGATTGCCATTGGGATGAAACCAATGATGTATCCGCCGGTTGGTCCGGCAAGTTTTCCCAGTCCTCCGGTAAATCCGGAAAATACAGGAAGTCCGACGAGCCCGAGGAGAAGGTAAATGATATAGCTGACCGTTCCTTTCTTCCAGTCCAGAAGATAAAGCGCCAGATAAATTGCAAAGTTGGTAAGTGAAATCGGCACCGGTCCGATCGGGATGGAAAGCGGTGCAAGAATGCAGGTGACAGCGGTCATAAGAGCTGTTACCGCCATTGCATAAGTATTGGTTGTACGAAGTGTCTGTGTGTTTCCCTGAGTCATGTTATGTACTCTCCTTTTAGAATGTTAATAATGTAATTGGATTGTTCCATTGCTATACAATTCCGGCAATCCTTGAACACCTCGAACGCCCATAAAATAAAGTATTCACATTATTTTAATTCATCCTTGGTGTTCAGCGTGTCAATAAATTAAGCAGATTCGATCTCGTAAGTAAAACCGGCATCCGTAATCGCCTGGATCGTATCTTTGATTCCCTGACCGTCCGCAGTAAGATAACCGGAAGCAAAAATGGAATCTACAACGCTGAGAAGTTTTTTCTCTTCGCCTTTGAAATAAACCTCGCGTCCGGCAGCGCAGCGGATATCGGACTGCGGAACCAGAAGTCTTGCAAGGCAGAGAACTTTCATGCAATACTCAGTCGTGAGTCCGGAGATATCAGCGTCACCGAGAGGAGTTCCCGGAATCGGCAGTAGGAAGTTGATCGGCAGGGCTTCCGGCTGAATCTCGCGAAGTTCCAGAAGCATATCTACGACATCTTCTTTACTTTCACCCATTCCGATGATTCCGCCACTGCAGATCTCGAATCCAAGTCTCTGAAGCATCTTGATATTCTGAACGCGCTGTTCAAATGTATGGGTAGAGCAGATGTGGCTGTAATAAGCCCGGCTGCTGTTCAGATTGTGGTTGATCCGGTCAAGCCCGGCCTCTTTCAGCATCAGAGCCTGCTTTTCAGTAAGAAAGCCGATGGAGCAGCAGAGATGCGTTCCCTCTTCTTTCATCTTGCGGATCTTAGAAGCAAGTTCTTCAATCTCTTCATCGGTAAATTTCATACCGCTTAGTCCGATACAGTGTCTGGACAGATGATGTTCATTTACAAAATCATTGTCTTTATATAATTTTTCATCGGCTACCCATTTATATTTATCGATATCGGCCTTTGAACGACAGGATTGTGCACAGTAAGCGCAGTCCTGGGAGCAGTTGCCGCTACGGGCATTGGTAAGAATATGAATACTTACATGATTGCCCTTGTATTTTCTGCGCAGTTTTTCAGCTTGTGCAATGAGCTGGTCGAGTTCTTCGTCCGGTGTATTCAGGATTGCAATTGCATCTTCTCGTGAAAGCACCGGATCTGTAGTTGTTTCGATTTCAGAAATCATAAGTAAACCTTCCTTGGTAAAAAATATCAAATACATTTCACACTTTACCATGCAAAAGAAAGAATGTCAACTTAAAATTTTATAAGGTTAACAATAGAGACGATACAGGTTTATTTGAAGATGATTACATTGCAGATGAAAAAAAACCATAGTATAATAAAAACAGATTAAGACAAATGCAGGAGGAAAAACCAATGCGTACAGTGAACGTGGAAGAGATTTCAAAGAATATCAAAGAAATGTGCATTGAAGCGAACCATTTTCTCTCAAAGGATATGGATATTGCGATGAAAAATGCAGTTTCAACAGAGAAGTCTCCACTTGGGAAAAAGATTTTAAGCCAGCTTCAGGACAACCTGAAGATCGCAGGAGAAGATATGATCCCGATCTGCCAGGATACAGGTATGGCAGTTGTATTTCTTGAGATCGGACAGGATGTGCATTTTGAAGGTGGAGACCTTGAAGATGCGGTCAATGAAGGAATCCGTCGCGGATATGTCGATGGATATCTGAGAAAATCCGTTGTCAAAGATCCGATTCTCAGAGAGAATACAAAAGATAATACACCGGGAATCATTCATTATAAAATCGTTCCGGGCGATCAGGTGAAGATCAAGGTTGCACCGAAAGGTTTTGGAAGTGAGAATATGAGCCGTGTGTTTATGCTGAAACCGGCAGATGGAATCGAAGGAGTAAAAGAAGCAGTTCTTACGGCAGTGAAAGATGCCGGACCGAATGCCTGTCCTCCGATGGTTGTCGGCGTGGGAATCGGCGGCACATTTGAAAAATGTGCACTGATGGCAAAAGAAGCACTTACAAGAGAGGTAGGAAGCCATTCAGACATTCCATATGTAAAAGAACTGGAAGAAGAATTACTGGAGCGGATCAACAAGATTGGAATCGGACCGGGCGGACTTGGGGGAAGTACAACCGCACTGGCTGTCAATGTCAACACTTATCCGACTCATATTGCCGGACTTCCGGTAGCGGTAAATATTTGCTGTCATGTTAACCGCCATGTGATCCGTACTATTTAATTTACCGGGGAATCCCGAAAAGACTTTCTGTGCCGAAGATATGTACTCGCGTGAAGATGAAGCATGTTACAAAGGGTTTCTGCCGGTGAGAGGATGTGTAATATTTAAAGAAAAATGAAAAGAGGACAATTATGAATACAAATGTAGATGTAGACGCAATGCGAAAAGATGCGGTTGAGATTTTCCAGAAAGGGTTCGCCTGTTCAGAGTCGGTGATCTATGCAATCAAGAAAGGTTTTGATCTTGAGATGTCAGACGATGCGATTGCCATGTCATCCGGATTTCCGTGGGGGCTTGGAGATGGCGGCTGTATTTGCGGCGCACTTGCTGGCGGAACGATGTGTATTGGCTATTTCTTTGGAAGAAGAACGCCGGGAGATGATGCATTTTTGAAATGCCAGAGACTGACAAAAGAGCTTCACGATGCATTTAAAGAATACTGCGGAGCTACATGTTGTCGTGTGCTTACAAGAGGAAAAGAAAAGAATTCTCCGGAGAGAAAAGCACAGTGCATCAGTTTTGTGGAATTTACAGTGGGAAAATTAGCTGAAATTATTTTAAGAGAATTATAAGACTCCTGTTGGCAGTTAAAAACGCCGCAGCAGAATACAGAAAAAGAATCAGGAAGGAAAAGGATATGGAAAGACATATTACAGTTCCTGTAGTAAAGGAAGAAATACAGGATTTAAGAGCAGGAGACTATGTATATCTTACGGGAGTTATTTATACCGCCCGTGATGCTGCTCATAAAAGAATGGATGAAGCACTTTCGGAAGGAAAGGAGCTTCCACTTGATATTAAGAATCAGATGATTTATTATATGGGACCATCTCCGGCGAGGGAAGGAAGACCGATCGGCTCAGCAGGACCGACAACAGCAAGCAGAATGGACAAATATGCACCACGCCTTCTGGATCTGGGACTTGGCGGAATGATAGGAAAAGGGAAAAGAAGCCAGGCTGTCCGGGATGCGATCGTGAGAAATAAAGCAGTTTATTTTGCAGCAGTCGGAGGAGCAGGAGCGCTCCTTTCAAAATGTATCAAAAAAGCAGATGTGATCGCATATGATGATCTCGGCACAGAAGCGATCCGCCGCCTGGAGATCGAAGACCTTCCGGCAATTGTTGTGATCGACTCCGAGGGCAATAATTTATACGAGACAGCCGTAAAAGAGTATGCGGAGGAATAGAGAATGAATTGTGTGAAAAGAATTGCACTTATGGTAATTCGGAATATTCTGCTTGTTCCGTTTATGTGGTGCAAGCTGTGTTACTATGCCGCACATGTAGACAAGTATCCGGAGATCACCCGGTATAAGCTTCTGAAATATATTGTCAAAAGAGCCAATAAAGGCGGAAATGTAACAATCGAAGCATATGGAAAAGAAAATATCCCCAAAGAGGGAGGGTTTATGTTTTTTCCGAATCATCAAGGGCTTTATGATGTACTCGCAATTGTTGATGCCTGCCCGCGCCCGTTTTCAGTGGTGGCAAAAAAAGAAGTGGCAAATGTTCCGCTTCTCAAGCAGACATTTAAATGTATGAAGGCCTACATGATCGACCGCGAAGATATCCGCCAGTCTATGCAGGTGATCATGGATGTTACAGAAGAAGTAAAGAAAGGAAGAAACTATCTGATCTTTGCAGAAGGAACCCGCTCAAAGATGGGAAACAAGCTTCTTGAGTTTAAAGGTGGAAGCTTCAAGGCGGCAACAAAAGCGAAATGCCCGATCATACCGATTGCGTTGATAGATTCTTTTAAACCGTTCGATACAAATAGTATCGCACCGGTAACGGTACAGGTACATTTTCTGGAACCGATTTATTATGAAGAATATCAGAATATGAAGACGACAGAGATCGCAAAAGAAGTAAAAAGAAGAATAGAAGAAACCATATCTGAATATGAACCAAAGGAAGCATAAAATATAGATAAGGTAAAAAGGGACAGACTCTTTGCTAGATATAGTGAAAAAGAGCCTGTTTCTTCTATATATAGATAAATAGAAAACAAACTCAAAAAAAGAAAAAAATAATCGAAAAAACCGTTGACAGAAAGAGGGTTCTTAGGTATAATTATCAATGCGCTGTGAAGTTACATTAAAAGTATGTAAACGCACAGTTAAATACAGACCTTGGATCGGGCTGAGGAGAAATACTCAAGAGGCCGAAGAGGCGCCCCTGCTAAGGGTGTAGGTCGGGCAACCGGCGCGAGGGTTCGAATCCCTCTTTCTCCGTTTTTTGTTTGGAAATAACTTCTGAAAAAAATTCAAAAAAGTTGTTGACAGACAAGAAGATATATGATAATATATCAGAGTTGCTGCTTGAGAGATTTCAAAAAAGCATCAAAAAATAATTTAAAAAAGTTGTTGACAAACATGAGACACTTTGATATAATATAAAAGCTGTCGCATGAAACGGCAACAACAAAAAAGAACATTGATAACTGAACAATAGACAACAAACCCTGAAAATTCTTTAAAGAGATTTTTCAAGAACGGACATCGAAAGATGTCAAACCAGAACAGTAAACAGGAACAGAATTGCCAAGCGATTCTTGACTGGGTACAAACACTTTTAACGAGAGTTTGATCCTGGCTCAGGATGAACGCTGGCGGCGTGCTTAACACATGCAAG
>ERZ894220.282-NODE-282-length-49958-cov-13.1013_pt1 | contig 49958 bp, 48 predicted proteins | sample MGYA00380292_ERZ894220 | MGnify/ENA primary metagenome ERZ894220 (study PRJEB32331, sample SAMN06328446) | human gut metagenome | biome: human gut microbiome; feature: stool | host: Homo sapiens | collected 2014-12-05 ... | reverse complement strand
GTGTCAAGGTTGAGCCGGGATATGAGATTTACGAGGAAGGTGTCAAAAACAACTATTTCTGCAAGAGAGAAGACGGAAGTGATTTTGTTGCAGCTGTATGGCCGGGAGACACCCATTTTCCGGATATGCTGAATCCGGAAGCCAGAAAATGGTTCGGAGACAAATATCGTTTTCTGATCGAACAGGGAATAGAAGGTTTCTGGAATGATATGAATGAGCCTGCGATCTTTTATTCTTCCGAAGGCCTTGCAGAGGCAAAAGAACTTGCCGGAGAGTTTGCAAAGGATACCGAAGGCAAGATCCATCCTTGGGAAATGCAGGACAAGATGCTCAGTATTGCGAATGATCCGGAAGACTATAAAAGATTTTATCACAATGTGGAAGGCAAAAAGATCCGTCATGACAAAGTACATAATCTTTTTGGCTACAATATGACAAGAGCAGCAGGAGAAGCGTTTGAACGCATTGACCCGGAAAAACGTTTTCTGATGTTTTCCAGATCCTCTTACATCGGAATGCATCGTTATGGAGGAATCTGGACCGGAGATAATAAATCCTGGTGGTCGCATATCCTTCTTAACCTGAAGATGCTGCCGTCTCTGAATATGTGTGGTTTCTTGTATACAGGCGCTGACCTTGGAGGTTTTGGCGCCGATACAACAAGAGAATTGCTGCTTCGTTTTCTTGCGCTTGGTGTATTTACACCACTGATGCGTAATCATTCGGCGACGGGAACCAGAGAGCAGGAATGCTATCAATTTGAAAGAATTGAGGATTTCCGTGCTGTCATTAACACCAGATACCGTCTTGTGCCGTATCTGTACAGCGAGTACATGAAAGCTGCGCTGAGTGATGATATGTATTTTAAGCCATTAGGGTTCGTTTATCCGGATGACAAGAGAGCAATCCGAGTAGAGGATCAGCTGATGCTCGGAAACGAGATCATGATCGCTCCGGTTTACGAGCAGAACGCAAGGGGACGTTATGTTTATCTGCCGGAAGAAATGAAATTTATCAAGTTCCTGCCGGATGGAAGCATTTCCGAAGAGATTCTTGAAAAAGGTATTCATTATGTAGATGTGGCACTAAATGAAGTACCGCTCTTCATTCGAAATGGTAAATGTATCCCGGTTGCAGAAGCGGCAGAGTGTGTGAAAGATATTGATACCGAACATCTGCAGCTTATTGGATATGAGAACAGCAGTTATACCATGTATGAGGATGATGGAATCCGCAAAGATTACGATAAGAAAGAAAATTACCGAGTATTCACAAATTAATGTTTAAAAGTAAAAAATACTGCCTGAATATCAGAAAATGATATTCAGGCAGTATTTTTTGTATTATAGTTAGTCGATCGCTTCCCCTTTTTTATATTTCTCAACTACATTCTGGATACGTTCACTTGGATCAAGGATACTGCTGATAGAAGCATCATGATTCAGTGTATCGATCACCAGTGCGATGTATTTGCTCATGTCGCAGTTGATGTAGTAAGGGCGGCTGAGCAGCTCCGGTGTCTGATAGATCAGGTTTGTTGTGAGGATTCCGTTGATCAGTCCTTCTTCGTAAGCCTGGTCAAATTTTTCCATACCATTTGTGAAAAGTCCGAAGGTTGCAGCAGCGTAGATGCGTTTTGCTTTACGCATCTTGAGCTGGCGGGCAACGTCAAGGATACTGTCACCTGAAGAAATCATATCATCAAGGATGATCACGTCTTTGCCTTCTACAGAAGATCCAAGGAATTCGTGGGCTACGATCGGGTTACGTCCGTCTACGATGGTTGTATAGTCACGACGTTTGTAGAACATACCCATATCAAGACCGAGTACGTTGGCAAAGTAGATTGCACGTCCGGTTGCACCTTCATCCGGGCTGATCGCCATCATATGGTCGGCGTCGATCTGAAGATCCGGTACATGCTTTAACAGTCCTTTTACGAACTGGTAGGTAGGACGGATGGTTTCAAATCCGCTTAACGGGATAGCATTCTGTACACGTGGGTCATGGGCATCAAAAGTGATGATGTTATCTACACCCATGCGTACCAGTTCCTGCAGAGCCAGTGCGCAGTCCAGTGATTCACGACCGCTTCTCTTGTGCTGGCGGCTTTCATAAAGGAATGGCATGATGATGTTGAGACGACGTGCTTTTCCACCTACAGCAGCGATGACACGCTTCAGGTTCTGGAAATGGTCGTCCGGTGACATATGGTTGGTATTGCCGCTGAGTGAATAAGTCAGGCTGTAATTGCAGACATCAACCATCAGATAGAGGTCTTTTCCACGTACAGACTCATTGATAATACCTTTTGCTTCACCTGATCCGAAACGCGGTACTTTTGCGTCAATCAGATAGTTTGGCTTTTCGTAGCCGTTGAAAACAAGATTGTCTTTCTGGAAACGAGTCTCTTCCTTTCTCCATTTTACGAGATAGTCATTGACTTTATTTCCCATCTCTTCACAGCCGTCTACGGCAATAATGCCGAGAGAGCCAACTGGAATATTATCCAGAATTCGTTCACTTCGATGTAACATCAGTGTTCCTCCCTGTACATAAGTTTCTTTTGGATGCGGATATCATCACCGGCAAGGCGAAGTATCTTATAATGGTTGCTTATCCGGGAAAATGTACGTTCCGTATAGTTCGTCTTGATTTCCTCCAGAGTAAGATTAGTAGAAATGATTGTGGATTTCCTGTTCAGGATCCGATCATTTAAACACACAAAAAGCTGAGAAACGACAAAGTCTGTATTGCGTTCGGTTCCCAGGTCATCAATGATCAGCAGGTCACAGAGGTGGATCTGCTCATATAAAAGACAGCTCTCATCGTTCCGGTTCAGCGCTTTTTCAAGGAGCGCATCGAAAAATTCAGAGGCAGTCAGGTAAAGGACGGAATGCAGAGAATCCATCACTTCTTTTGCGATACAGTGGCTGAGAAATGTCTTCCCGATACCAGTATTCCCAAAAAGAAGCAGATTACCATGTTCGGTATCAAAATTGTGGATGAAATTCATACATTCCTGATAAGCCCGCGTTGCAAGCTCGCGGGAATTCTGACCGGAAAGCCGGTCTCTATAATTGGATGAATAATAATCAAAATTAAAATGTTCAAAATTTTCCTGTTCGAGAAGCCCTTTTAAGTTGGACTGGGTGTAGAACAGATCAATGATCGCTTTTAAAAAGCAATGGCACTTTTTCGTGCCGACATAGCCGGTATCCTGACAGTCCGGACATTCAAAATGCTGTTCCAGATAGTCTTCCGGGAATCCGGCGTCGGAAAGGAGTCGGCGGCGTCTGTCCGAAAGAGACCGGATCTCTTCCTTCAAAGAAGCGAGGGCAGTGTCATCGCCTGCGAGCAGCTTTTTCGCCTGGTCAAGGCTGGCAGAAGAAATAGAGGCATCAATCGATGCAAGCTCCGGAACCTTCTGGCAGGCACGCTCGTAGTGAAAATTCGCGAGGTCGCGGCTCTTCGCTCTTTTTTCTTCATATACGCGCATCAGCGCATTGTATTGTGAATTGGTTAACGGCACAGTGTTCCCCTTTCTTAGTTACTGCGTAATAATTCTTTGGTAAGCTCGTCCATATTGTAAGAACGTTCTTCAAAATTACGGAATTTGGAAGGCTGCTGGGCAGAAGGTGTACGGTTTTGCCCCGAAGGAGTTTTCCTCCGGTCTTTTTCCTGCTCAAAGGCAGAATCAAGACGCTCAACATCTGCCAGTGTACGAACGTTGCCCGTCTTCCAGTTTTCGAGAATCTTGTCAGTATATTCAAAACTTGGCTGGTGGATCGCACTGATGGTGCGGTTGCATGCTTCCAGAATGAGATCCAGCTCGAAATTCCCATCCTCCAGCCATTTGCGGATATAATCCAGTTCGGCAGATGCAGGTCCCCGCCCTTTGATGCCAAATGCATTCAGGATAGAATAGCAGGTTTTGTTGTAAAATGCAGAGGAATTACGTGCCTGATCGACGGTTGTAATATGTTCATCTGCCCATGAAAGTGCTACTTTCTGAATGTAATGCATGCTCTTATGTCCGTTCTCCACACAGTATTCGATCAGATACTCGATCAGGTCTGCGGAAAAACCAAGGGAATCATAAAAGTAGGTAATCGCATCAACATCGGTACGGGTTAAGGTTTTGCCGAGATACTGTTCAGCAATAAAAAGAATCTGTTTCAATTCTCTTCTTGCAGCAAGAGAACGTCTTGATGCAGGAAGATTCTGATCCGCAGTCTGATCTGAAACAGGGGCATTTCCGTTATTTTGCCTGACCGAAGATTTTTCGTGAACAGAAACCGACTGTGCAGAAGGCGTATGAAAAGCTGCTTTTGCAGGAGTTTTCCTTGCAGCAGATCCGCCGAGACAGATTCCGGTAAGTTCGTTTGCTTCGTTATATTCGAGAGAAAGAATCCCTTCTTTTTCCCAGTATTTGAGTGCGCGCAGGATATCGCCTTCGGTATTCTCCAGAAGGTCTGCCATCTGCGGGATAGCCGGAAGCTGATCCGGGATATTCTGATAGCGGAGAAGAAGAAGATAGACTTTTACATATTCTCCGTTCGCAGATACCATATAATGATCGATAAAATCATTCTCCACGATCGTTATATTGTTATGGGAATGATTGCGCAAAATAAGTGCACTCATAATTTCCGCTTCCTTTCTTTTCTGACTTTGTTCATTATAACATCATCCCAGATCGTAAAAAAGAATTTTCTGACGGAAATTTTTGCTATTACAGATAAAATTTCGCAGATATTGGAGAAAATCAAGCTTTTAACAGGTCTTCTCCGATATTTACAACATCTCCGGCCCCCATTGTGATCAGAAGATCACCAGGCTGACAGTGGGTGGTGACGAACTCTTCGATGGCTGCAAAGCTTGGCAGATAAGTTGCGTCACATCCATGTTCTTTGACTGCATCTGCAAGCTGTGCAGAAGAGATGCCTAAAGTATCTGTCTCACGCGCTGCATAGATGTCAGCAAGGATTACATGGTCTGCATGTGCGAGTGCTTCAGCAAATTCTGAGAATAATGCTTTTGTACGGGTATAAGTATGTGGCTGGAAAATACACCACAGTTTTTTATGTGGATAATGTGCAGCACTTTTCAGAGTTGCTGCGATCTCTGTCGGATGGTGTGCGTAATCATCAATGATGGTCACTCCGCCGACTTCACCTTTGTATTCAAAACGGCGGTCTGTTCCGTGGAAGGAAGCAAGACCTGTCTGGATCGTCTCCGCAGGAACACCGAGAATATCGGCAACTGCGATTGCCGCAAGTGCGTTATATACGTTGTGCTCACCGCCGACTGCAAGAGCGAGATGTGCAACATTCTGTCCGTCTTTTACGACATCGAAAGAGGCATTGCCCTGTTCGTTATAAGTAATATTGGCTGCACTGTAATCCAGGGAAGCTTCTTTGCCAAAAGTGATAACACGACAGGAAAGATCGGAGGTGATCTCTTCAATCTTATCAATATCTCCGTTGATGACGAGCGTTCCGTTTTCCGGAAGAAGCTTAGCAAAAAGGTGGAAAGAATTACGGATATCGTCCAGGTCTTTAAAAAAGTCCAGGTGATCCGCATCCACATTCAGAATAATACCGATTTTCGGGAAAAAGTGCAGGAAACTGTTGGTATATTCGCATGCTTCCGTAATAAAAAGGTCAGGTCCGCCGACACGGATATTGCCTTCGATCGCTTTCAGGATACCGCCGACAGAGATTGTCGGATCCAGGTCTGCTGCAAGAGCGATATGAGAAAGCATAGAGGTTGTGGTTGTCTTACCGTGTGTACCGGATATAGCAACCGGTGTCTTATAGTTAGTCATAAGCTGACCGAGTAATTCTGCTCTGGATAACATCGGAAGATTCTGACGCTTTGCTTCTGCAAATTCTTCGTTGTCTTCGTGGATTGCTGCGGTATAAACTACAAGGTCGATACCGTCTATAATATTGGAAGCTTTCTGACCGTAAAATACGGTTGCACCATTCTGAGACAGATGATCCGTAAGTGCCGATTCTTTGTTATCGGATCCGGATACTGTGAAGCCTTCTTCAAGAAGGATCTCAGCGAGTCCGCTCATACTGATGCCGCCAATTCCGATGAAGTGGATATGGCAAGGCTGATTAAAATCAATTTTATACATAATGACACTTCCTGTTCTGTGAATTTGTTTCATAGTATTTGACTTACGTGCATAATTATAACATAGATAGGTCAAAAACCAAACCTTTTCTTTTTGTGATATTTCTATAAAAAAGATGGGTGAACGGAAATATTTTTGTAAAATATGTTCACTATATGCATGTAATATGTTATAATGAAAAAACCAGAATTACTGAGAAGGGGTGAAGACATGATAAAAAAGGAAATGATAGCAATGCTATTGGCAGGAGGACAGGGCAGCAGACTTGGCGTCCTGACTGCAAAAGTTGCTAAACCGGCTGTTGCATTCGGCGGTAAATACAGGATCATTGATTTCCCGCTGAGTAACTGTATCAATTCAGGGATCGATACAGTCGGTGTCCTGACCCAGTATCAACCACTCAGGCTTAATACACATATTGGAATTGGTATTCCGTGGGATCTGGACCGGAATATCGGAGGGGTGTCAATTCTTCCGCCGTATGAGAAGAGTACAAGCAGCGAATGGTATACAGGAACGGCGAATGCAATTTATCAGAATCTGGAGTATATGGAGACGTTTAATCCGGATTATGTACTGATCTTGTCAGGAGATCATATTTACAAGATGGATTACGAAGTTATGCTGGATTTCCACAAGGAGAACCATGCAGATGTGACGATCGCGGCAATGCCGGTTCCGATCGAAGAAGCAAGTCGTTTCGGAATCGTAATTACCGACGAAGACAAGAGGATCACCGAGTTTGAAGAGAAGCCGGCGAATCCGCGGAGCAATCTCGCTTCCATGGGAATTTATATTTTCAGCTGGCCGGTGCTCAAAGAGGCACTGATCAAGATGAAAGATCAGCCGGGATGTGATTTCGGTAAACATATCATTCCGTACTGTCATGAAAAGAAGCAGAGACTTTTTGCATATGAATATAACGGCTACTGGAAGGATGTCGGTACATTAAGTTCTTACTGGGAAGCCAATATGGAGCTGATCGACATTATTCCTGAATTTAATCTTTATGAGGAATTCTGGAAAATTTATACGAATAATTCAATCATACCGCCACAGTATATTTCAAAAGAAGCTGTGATCGACAGAAGCATTATTGGCGACGGAGCTGAGATATACGGCGAGATACATAACTGTGTGATCGGCGCAGGTGTTGTTGTTGGACAAGGCTGCGTGATCCGGGATTCGATCATCATGCAGGATGTTGCGATTGGAAATGACTGCGTAATTGATAAGGCGATCATTGCGGAGAATGTTAAGGTTGGAGATAATGTAACCCTTGGAATCGGCAATGAAGCACCGAACAAGCTCAGGTCTGATATCTACAATTCCGGACTGGTCACGATCGGTGAGAATTCTGTGATTCCTGCAGGAGTACAGATTGGAAAGAATACTGCGATCAGCGGTATTACCGTGAAGGAGGATTATATACAGGGTGCTCTTGAAAGCGGCGGAGTATTGATAAAGGCGGGTGACAGATCATGAGAGCAGTTGGAATCATTTTAGCAGGCGGTAACAACAACAAGATGCGGGAGCTTACACAGAGGCGTGCAGTGGCAGCGATGCCGATCGCAGGAAGCTACCGGGCAATTGATTTTGCACTCAGCAATATGTCCAATTCGCACATTCAGAAAGTGGCAGTGCTTACCCAGTATAATGCACGTTCACTGAATGAACATCTGAATTCTTCCAAGTGGTGGGATTTCGGACGTAAGCAGGGTGGTCTTTATGTATTTACACCGACGATCACCGCAGACAATGGCTACTGGTATCGTGGAACGGCAGATGCGATCTATCAGAACCTGGATTTCCTGAAGAGGTGCCATGAACCTTATGTGATCATCACATCCGGAGATGCGGTTTATAAGATGGATTATAACAAAGTACTGGAATACCACATTGCAAAGAAAGCAGATATCACCGTGGTATGCCGGGATCTGGATCCGGGCGAGGATGCAACCCGTTTTGGCATCCTGAAGATGAATGAGAATATGCGGATCGAAGAATTTGAGGAAAAACCGATGGTGGCAAATTCCAACACGATTTCCACAGGAATCTATATCATCCGCAGACGTCAGCTGATCGATCTGATCGAGCATTCAGCTGAGGAAGACAGATATGATTTTGTAACGGATATCCTGATCAGATACAAGAATCTGAAAAAGATATACGGTTATAAGATAAAAGACTACTGGAGCAATATTTCCACAGTCGATGCCTATTATAAGACAAACATGGATTTCCTCAAACCGGAAGTCCGGAACTATTTCTTTAAGCAGCTTCCAAGTATTTATTCCAAGGTGACAGATCTGCCTCCGGCAAAATATAATCCGGGTGCGGTCGTTAAGAACAGCCTTGTGGCAAGCGGAAGCATTATCAACGGAACTGTTGAGAACTCAGTTCTGTTCAAAAAAGTGTTTGTTGGAAATAATTGTGTGATCAAAAACTCAATTATTTTAAATGATGTGTATCTTGGGGACAATACTTACATTGAGAACTGCATTGTAGAGAGCAGGGATACGATCCGTGCCAATACACGGCATGTTGGTGAAGATGGCGTGAAAGTAGTAATAGAAAAGAACGAAAGGTACGCATTATAAAAACTGAGGGGGACTTATAAGAGTCCGGATCAGAAGGCATGCCGGTCAAATAAAGGAAAAGGAGCGGACCGGTATGTGCGTTACTGGAGAAAGGGGCTAGAAAGTTATGCAGATTACAGATGTACGCGTGCGCAAAGTAGCAAAAGAAGGAAAATTAAAGGCAGTAGTATCAATTACAATGGACGAAGAATTTGTTGTTCACGATATTAAAGTCATTGAAGGGGAAAAAGGACTTTTCATTGCAATGCCGAGTAAGAGAGCACTGGATGGGGAATATCGTGATATTGCGCATCCAATCAATTCCGGTACAAGAGACAGAATCCAGAAGATCATTCTGGACAAGTATGCGGAAGTACTGGAAGAGACTGACGACGCGGAAACTGCAGAAATCTAAGTACAGAAAAATACTGAAAACAAAAATCCCGGAGACTGGAAGTAAAACCAGTTCTCCGGGATTTTTATATTTTGAGAAATGATATTTCTACGACGGTCAATCGCGCATAAACTGATCGATCACATAGAGAATTCCGTCATCATCATTTGATTTTGTGATAAAATCTGCTTTTTCACGGACCAGTGGCTGTGCATTTTCCATTGCCACTCCAAGACCTGCGGTTTCGATCATAGTCAGGTCGTTGTATCCGTCACCGCAGCAGATCATTTCATCGGTAGTCAGACCGATGCTGGTAAGAAGCTTCAGAAGAGAAGCGGCTTTGTCTACATTCTTTGGAACGATTTCGAGGAAAAATGGATCCGAACAGTAAACATCGATATAACCATGGAAATGAGCGGACATTTCCTCTTTAGCAGCAGCGATGCTATCCGGTTCTCCGGTCAGGAGAAATTTATTGTTTGGAAATGTGGATACTTTCTCACAGAAATTATCAATTTGTACAATTGGTAAATGGTTGATCCGGGATTCTAATTCGGAATATTTTGTCGGGGTAAATCCGGACAGAAGCCGTCCATCCTCATAAGCCAGAATATCAACCGGGTAGTTGGAAGCGATCCGGTATATATCCGGGATCACGTCCTGTGGAAGTGTTTTGTTGTAAATGACCTGGCCGGTGCGGCAGTCAGTGATCCGTGCTCCGTTGAAGGATAGGATATAGCTTCCGTAACGCTCCAGATGGAGCTGCTCTGCAAGAGGAAGTACGCCGTATGTAGGGCGACCGCTTGCAAGAACAACTTTTTTCCCGGCTTCCTGGATCTCGATCAGAGCCTTTAACGTTGGTGGAGTGATTTCTTTCCTGGAGTTGGTAAGTGTTCCGTCCAGATCAAGAACGAGTAACTGATATTTCATGGTAAACCTCTCTTAAAACTGCATTTGTCTGAGTACTTCGATGATCTCAGGAAATTCCATACCGTGGGAAGCTTTGACCAAAATGGTGTCATCTTTTTTGACAACGTTCCGGATCTTATCCAGGAAATCCTGTTTGGTTTTAAAATAAAGTATGGAGCTGTTCTTTGCACAGGCTTTTGCACCCTCGTATGCGTGGTGGGAAAGTTCTCCGATACAGCAGATCACATCAATGCCGATCTCGGCAGCATGTGCGCCGGTATTATAGTGAAGTTCATTTTCCTTATCACCAAGCTCAAACATATCGCCCATTACAGCTACGGTTCTTCCTGTTGCGGTGGAAAGTACATCCAGAGAAGATTTCATGGAAACCGGATTGGCATTATAACAATCGTCGATGATCAGAAGCGATCCTGTGTCAATGAGATTGGTACGTCCGGCAATCGTCTTCAGGGAAGTGATTCCTGACCGGATTTCATCCAGAGTAAGGCCGAGTTTCATGCCAACACATGCTCCGGCGAGAGCATTGTAGACCATGTGGTTTCCCGGCACCGGAATATGTACGTTGATTTCTCCGAGTGGAAGGTGAAGCACAGCGTCAGTTCCGCGAAGCCCCTGGCTTACAATCTCATCTGCATAGGCATCCAGACTGTCTGAAAGGCCGAAGAAAACAGGTTTTTTCCCCTGTACCTCTGTGACCGTAGAAAGTTTGTCGTCATCTCCGTTTAAGATGACAGAAGCATTTGGACGCAGATGATCAAAAACTTCGGTTTTGGCTTTTAAGATTCCGTCGCGGCTTCCGAGATTTTCCATGTGTGCAAGACCGATGTTGGTGATTACACAGATATCCGGCTGGCTGATGGATGCAAGTTCATGCATCTCTCCGAAATGGTCAATTCCCATCTCCAGGACAGCAACTTCATGTTCTTCGGTAAGATTGAAGATGGTAAGCGGAAGTCCGATTCCGTTGTTAAAGTTTCCCTCTGTCTTAAGAACATTGTATTTCTGGGAAAGGACAGAGGCAATTGTCTCTTTGGTGCTGGTTTTTCCGACACTTCCGGTGATGCCGACAACCTTGATGTCAAGCTGCATGCGGTAAAACGCTGCGATATCACGAAGTGCTTTTTCGCAGGATTCTACATGAATGCAGGGACAGGTAAGGGAAGAAGGATCTTCTTCTGTAAGAGTAGCAAGTGCGCCCTGTTCCATAACCTGCGGGATAAAGGTGTGGCCGTCTACGCGGGCTCCTTTGAGTGGAACAAAAAGAAATCCCGGTGCTGCTTTCCGGCTGTCGATTGCAACGCCGGTAATCTCTTTTTCAAGAAAACTGCTGTCGCCATGGAAGGTTCCATGGCAGGCAGCGGTTATATTTTTTAATGTCATATTTTTCATCGGTAATACCTCTTTTCAAATTGTGACCTAGTCGTCAGCGCTCATGCGGTCAAGAAGCTGTTTCTTTACTTCATAAAGTCTTGGAGACAGATCGATATACATCTGGTGAGGATTGAAGAGTCGTTTGGATTCATCCCACAGGGTATCTTTTTCCTGACGGCAGTAAGCGGCAATCTCTTTGACAGACGGGGAAGTGTAGACACATTCACCGTTGATGAAGATTGGCTGCATCATTTCGCGGACGGTATAGGTTCCGGCTTTCATCTTTGTCTTCTTCCATGTCTCGCTTGGATCAAAGAGGAGAAGATCTTCCTCCGGATTGATCTCTTCGTCTACAAAGCAGATATAATCAGCCTTCATCTTGCCGGTTTCTTTTTCGTAAATACGGTAAACTGTCTTGTTGCCCGGATTGGTGATCTTTTCTGTGTTCTCAGAAAGTTTGATTTTAGGTTCGAACTCACCATTCTTATTCTGGATGGCAGCGAGCTTATATACACCACCGAATGAAGGACAGTCTTTGGAGGTGATCAGATTGGTTCCGACACCCCATGAATCGATCGCTGCGCCCTGCATCTTGAGGTCGTGGATCAGATATTCATCAAGGTCGTTGGATGCGCAGATCGTTGCTTCTTCAAAGCCGGCATCATCCAGCATTTTACGTGCTTTTTTGGACAGGTAAGCAAGGTCGCCGCTGTCAAGACGGATACCAAGCTTTCTCGGGCTGACACCGGCATCTTTCATCTCCTGGAAGACACGGATCGCATTCGGCACACCGGATTTTAAGGTGTCGTAAGTATCGACAAGAAGGGTACAGCCTTCAGGATAAAGATCTGCATAGGCTTTAAATGCGGTATATTCATCCGGGAAACTCATGATCCAGCTGTGTGCATGGGTTCCCATAACCGGAACGTCAAAAAGCTTGCCGGTAAGTACGCAGGAGGTTCCCACGCAGCCGGCGATCACGGCAGCACGTGCGCCGTATAATCCGGCATCCGGTCCCTGGGCACGGCGAAGCCCGAATTCCATAACACCGGTATCACCGGCAGCGTATACGATACGGGAAGACTTGGTCGCGATCAGACACTGGTGGTTCAGAATGTTCAGGATTGCGGTTTCCACAAGCTGAGCTTCCATGATCGGGGCAACGACTTTGAGGATCGGCTCCTTTGGGAAGATCAGGCTTCCTTCCGGAATTGCGTAAATGCTTCCGGTAAAGTGATAGCCGCTCAGATACTGAAGAAAATCTTCAGAAAAAATGTGAAGACTGCGAAGGTAATCCACATCATCATAGCTGAAGTTCAGATTTTTCACGTACTCAATAACCTGTTCAAGTCCGGCTGCGATCGCATAACCGGAAGAAAATGGGTTGGAACGGTAAAATACATCAAAAATTACGGTAGGATTGTCCTGCTTATCGTAATAACCCTGCATCATAGTCAGTTCGTATAAGTCTGTAAGTAATGTTAAATTTTTAGAATGCATAATCGTACCTCTTTTCTGTTTTGGGTTTAGACCAGACTGGCGTTTTTCTTAATTGTGTCCTGGATAAGATCATGACAATAGATTCCAAGATGTTTTCTTGTCTCTTTATCCAGTTCTTTTGGATAGATTGGTTTGCCGTATTCGATGACGACATGTACTTTTTTTACACGCGGGAAATGTGCTTCAAAAATGTCAGCAGTATTGTTCATGCTGATCGGAATGATCGCACACCCGGTCTTTTCGGCAATTTTAAGTGCACCGTCACGGAATGGAAGCATAGAAAGCTCTTCACCACTGTTGCGGGTTCCTTCCGGAAAAATGCAGATGGAAATGCCATTTTTTACATAATCAATTGCCTGAAGGATCGTCTTCAGACCTTCTTTCATATTGTCTCTGTCAAGGAAGAGACAGTACAGATTCTTCATCCATGTGGAAAGAAGCGGAATCTTTTCCATTTCTTTTTTGGCAACATAACCGGTCAGACGCCGGCACCGGCTGTAAGTAAGGAGAATATCAAAATAACTGCGGTGGTTGCCGATAAAAAGTACCGGTTCATCCGGAATATTTTCTTCACCGATCACGGTTGTCGTGACACCGGTCATCTTAAGAATCACTTTAAAGCCCCACTGAACGATGCGCAGAGAACTGATATCTTTGGCTCTGCGATTGAATTTACCAATGATCCATTCCACCAGAAAAACCGGAATGGACAGGATCAGGTAAAGAATTAAAAAGACTGCGATACAGATAAATCGTATCATTCCAAAAAAATCCTCGCTTTCATTGTATAAAGTAACATACTTTTCTTCGATTATACTATTCGGGGCATGAAAATACAAGGAAGATAATATGATAATAAAGAGACAAAAAAATGGAAAAGTTTGTGAATAATTATGAGAATAAGATGCCGTGTGACAGGGGTGATCTGGATGCTGATTTTCCTTGGTGGCTGTCAGGTTATGGAAAAAGAGGCAGCGGGTGGAGAAATGCTGGAATATTCCATTGTGGATGAGAAAAAAGTTCCGGCGGAAATGACCGAACGCATTGCCGGGATGGAAGAAACACCATTTCAGATCATGTATGTGCAAGGAGACCGGCTGTATGTCGGACAGGGGTATGGGAGGCAGGAAATGGAGGGATATGCGATCCGGGTTGATGGTTGTACGGAAGAAAAAGACGTGATCTGTGTACAGACAACACTTCTGGGACCGGGAAGTGAAGAGACAGAAAAAGATGATGAGGAGATGGGAAATATCTGTATGCGGGAGGGTGGATTTTCCCAATACCCATATGTTGTCCTGGAAATGGCAAAAAGCGAAAAACCGGTGATATTTGAATAGGAGGGCTGACTATGGAACTGATAAGAAAACAGGTACGCATGAATCAGATGGGAAAAACAGTGACGGATCAGTTTATGATCGATGGGGATTATAATGTACCGGATGCGAAAAGCGACGTGGGAAGAGTGCTTTCCGGTGAGGGAAGTCTGCGGGTTGAAGAGACAAGAAGAGTGGAAAATTATCTCCGTGTGACGGGAAAACTGAATTTTAAAGTTTTGTATGTGACGGATTCGGGAGATCCGCGTCTTGGAGCTTTGGAGGGAATGCTTCCGTTTGAGGAAATGGTCTACATGGAGGAAGAAAACGGAGAAGGCGAATACATTGTGCAGGTTCAGCGGGTGGAATGCGGGGTATCACTGATCCATTCGAGAAAGCTTGCGGTAAAAGCAGTTGCGGAAATGACGGTACATACAGAGCAGATCACAGAAAAACAGGTGACACTTGATGTAGACGGGGAAGAAGGAATCTATCTGAAAAAATGTCCGGTGGAGCTGCTGCAGCTGTTTACCGCGAAGAGAGACATTTACAGGATAAAAGAGGAGATTAAGATACCGGGGACCAAAGAGAATATCGGAACGCTCTTGTGGACAGAGGTAAGCTCCCGGAAAGTGGATACCAGACTTGTGCAGGATGCTATGCTGATAAATGGAGAATTGCAGATCTTTGTTCTCTATGAATCCCAGGAGGGCAAGACAGACTGGGTGGAGCAGACGGTTCCTTATGAGGGGCGGATCGAGTGTGCCGGCGCAGAAGAGGGCATGTATCATCATGTCTATGATCAGCTGGATGATATCAGTGTAGAGGTGCGGATGGATGAGGACGGAGAGATGCGTGCGCTTGGCATTGAAGCGGCACTTCAGGTACGCCTTTTTGTCTATGGGGAAGAAAAGCTGGAGCTTTTAGAGGATGCGTATTCCCTTGATAAAAAATGTGTTTTGCAGACAGAAGAAGCTGTTGTTGAGGAGCTTCTGATGCAGAATCATTCAAAAAGTAAGATCGCAGAACGATTAAGTCTGCCGGAGCTGAAAGATGAGATCCTTCAGGTGTGCCACAGCAGCGCAGACCTGCAGATGGAAAAAATGGAAGTGCAGGATGGCGGAATTCTGGCAGAGGGGATTCTCCATGTCAGCTTTTTGTATGTAAAGGCAAATGATGAAGTACCATTTGGTGTGTGGAAGGGAATGGTACCGTTCTCGGCAATGCTTGAATGCCGGGAAGGAAGCAGCGATATGAAATATGACATCACATATGCAGTGGAGCAGCTTGCGGTAGATCTTGCCGGAAATGATGAAGTAGAGATCAAAGCGGTCGTGGCGTTCAGAAGTTTCATGCGAAAGGCGGAAAAAATACAGATGGTGACAGAGGCTGCACTTGTGGATTATGAAAAAGAAGAGCGGATGAACCAGCCTGGAATTGTGGGATATATCGTAAAAGACGGAGATGATCTGTGGAGTCTGGCAAAGAAATATTCGACCACGGAAGAAAGCATTCTGCTTAATAATGAATTATTATCAAAAGAACTGAAAACAGGTGATAAAATATTGATTTTTCGGGAGAGTTTGAGTATACTATAATAATGAAATGATGTATACAAGATACAAAAAAAGGTCGAAAAAATACAATAAGGAGATACACGCATGGATAAACTGGAGTTAAAAGCACTTGGGAAGATCAATCTTGGACTTGATGTGCTGGGGCGGCGGGAGAATGGTTATCACGATGTGCGCATGGTCATGCAGACGCTGTATCTGTACGATAATGTGACGTTGCAAAAGAAGTCGGCCCCAGGTATCGAGATCGATTCAAATCTTTTTTATCTGCCGAATGATGAGGACAATATTGCATGGAAAGCGGCAAAGCTTCTGATCGATGAATTTGATATCAAAGACGGGATCAGAATCCATCTGGACAAGCATATACCGGTTGCTGCAGGAATGGCAGGCGGAAGTTCCAATGCGGCGGCAGTGCTTTACGGAATGAACCAGATGTTCCGGCTGGGACTTTCTCAAAAAGAGCTGATGGAAAGAGGCGTGAAGCTTGGGGCGGATGTCCCTTACTGCATTATGCGCGGAACGGTACTTGCAGAAGGAATCGGGGAAAAGCTGACACCGCTTCCTCCGATGCCGAAATGTCAGATTCTGATCGCCAAGCCACCGATCAGTGTATCGACAAAGATGGTTTATGAAAAGCTGGATTCCTGTGAAATCAAGGAGCATCCGGATATAGATGGTATCCTGGACGGATTGAAGAACCAGGATCTTGAGCAGGTGGCAGCATCCATGGGCAATGTGCTGGAGAAGGTTACGGTTGAAGCATATCCGGTCATTGCACAGATCAAAGAATGTATGATGGAAGCAGGTGCTCTTGGGGCGATGATGAGCGGAAGCGGACCGACTGTATTTGGGATTTTCAGGGATCGCAGGACAGCGAAGGAAGCGTTTACCAAAGTAAAAGCACAGAATCTGGCAAAACAGATTTATCTTGCAAATGTGCATAACGTCAGGAGGAGATAAGAATGGATATGGATTTTGAAGTAAATATGAATGAATACCTGCCGTTGAGAGATGTTGTATTCAATACACTCCGGAAGGCAATTTTAAGAGGAGAACTGAAGCCGGGAGAACGGCTGATGGAGATCCAGCTTGCCAACAAGCTTGGAGTGAGCCGTACCCCGATCCGTGAAGCAATCCGTAAACTGGAGCTGGAAGGTCTGGTCCTGATGATTCCGCGAAAAGGAGCAGAAGTAGCACAGATCACAGAGAAGAATATGCAGGATGTGCTGGAAGTCAGAAAGGCACTGGAAGAGCTTTCCGTACAGCTTGCGTGTGAACGGATCACGCCGGAGCAGGTTGAAGAAATGAAGATGGCAGCTGAAGATTTCCGTAAAGTCTTAAAGAGTGGTGATGTGACAAAGATCGCTGAAGCAGATGTACAATTTCATGATATTATTTTTGCTGCAACCAATAACCAGAGACTGATCACGCTGCTGAACAACCTGCGGGAACAGATGTACCGGTTCCGCGTAGAATACCTGAAGCAGAAGGAATGTTATCCACAGCTCCTGGAAGAACATGATAAGCTGATCGCACTGATTTCGGGCGGAGAGGTTGAAGAGGCATGTGAGCTCATGGGACGTCATATTGACAATCAGGCATCTACAGTATCGGATGTTATCCGGAGAGATCAGGCAGAATATCACAGATAAAAATGTATAGTTTTCCGTATGATGTCAATACTCCTGTTATCAAAGACAGGAGGTACATACGGAAATGAAAAAAATAAAAGCAGTGGCGCTGGTACTGATCGTGATTCTGTGTGGTGCGGCATTTACAAGGGTAATGCAGGTGGAAGCGAAGGCGAATGCAGTGCAGGAAAAGCTGTCCGGTGAGGTGTTCCGCTTCCACGTGATTGCCAACAGTGACAGCGAAGAAGACCAGGAACTGAAGATGAAAGTAAAAGAGGCGGTTGTGGCTTATATGCGGGAGACTCTGTCCGGTGCAGAGAATGCGGCAGAGGCAAAGGCATGGGCGATCCGCCACAAAGAGGAACTGGTCCGGGTTTCGGAGGAAGTCCTGCGGGCAGAAGGCTGCAGCGACAAAGTGACGGCAGAGGTTGTGCGGTGTGAATTTCCGGACAAAACTTACGGAGACATTACCTTCCCTGCAGGCTGGTACGATGCACTCCGGATCAAGATCGGAAAGGCACAGGGGCACAACTGGTGGTGTGTTCTTTATCCGAATCTCTGTTTTATGGATTCTGTCCATGCAATTGTTCCCAAGGAAGGGAAGGAAGAGCTGCGGAGTATGCTGACGGATGAAGAGTATGCGATGATCGTAAAAGGCACACCGGTAAAAATCAAATGGTTTTTCTTGCAATTGACGGAGTAAATGTGTAGAATATACTTCAACGAAGATGGCAGGAAAATTTGTTTCGCCATAAGGCAAAGGAAAGTTTAATGACGGATATACTTGTAAAATTATTTGTAAAAGATTATAAAGATGTAGAAAAGGTGTCTGTCCGTACAGCATATGGAGTGCTGGCAAGCGGGGTAGGCATCTTTTGTAATGTTCTGCTGACGATTGCGAAGATGGTGATAGGAATCCTTCTTCACAGTGTGTCTGTTACTGCAGATGCATTTAACAACTTATCGGATGCAGGTTCTTCGATCATTGGAATGATCGGAGTGAAGATGGCAGAAAAACCGGCAGACAAGGAGCATCCTTTTGGGCATGGCAGGCTGGAATACATAGCGGCACTGATCGTATCCTTTCTTGTGATCGAAGTTGGATTTACCTTTTTCAAAAATGCGATCGCGAAGATCCGGGAGCCGGAACAGTTAAAATTCAGTCTGGTGTCGATCCTGATCCTGGTGTTGTCCATAGGTGTGAAACTGTGGCTTGCGATGTTTAACCGGAAACTGGGTGAGAAGATTTCTTCCCAGGTGATGATGGCGACGGCAGCAGATGCACTTGGAGATGTGATCACGACGGCAGCGACGATCCTGTCAGTTGTATTCTGGCGGATCACAGGGATCAATATCGATGGCTTTGTCGGACTTGGTGTTTCACTGGTCGTTATGTGGGCCGGCTTTGGGATTGCGAAGGATACGCTTGAGCCGCTGATCGGAATTCCGGCGACATGGGAAGATTATGAGAAGATCAAGCATTTTGTGGAAAAATACGATGGAATCGAAGGCAGTCATGATCTGGTGATCCATAATTACGGACCGGGAAGAAGTATGGCGATCATTCATGCAGAGGTTCCGAATGATGTCCCGATTGATGTATCCCATGAGATCATTGACCGGATTGAGAGAGAGGCAATGGAACAACTGGGGATCTCGCTGACAATTCATATGGATCCGGTGGAGACTCGTAATGAAGAAGTACTTCAGGCAAAACGTGAGACAGAAAAAGCTGTGGAAGCACTGGATCCGAGATGCAGTATCCATGATTTCCGCATGGTGAATGGAGAAAAACAGATCAATCTCATTTTTGATTTTGTCATTCCGAGAGAGTATTCTGAGGAAAAAGGGAATGAACTGACACTGACTTTGATGGACCGACTGCAGCATCATAACCCGAAGTATCAGTGTGTTATTACATTAGACAGAAGTTATGTGGAAGAACAGAGGTAAAAGAGATGTATACATTTGAAAGCAGAGTACGATTCAGTGAAGCAGACCATACTGAGCTTCTGACATTACCGGGGCTTGTTAATTATTTTCAGGACTGTAGTACTTTTCAGTCTGAGGATATCGGATATGGCGTGGAATCACTGAAAAAAAGCGGGCAGGCGTGGATCCTTTCCGCATGGCAGATTGTAGTAAACCGTTATCCGAAGCTTGGGGAACATATCCGGGTGTCGACCTGGGCGACGGATTTTACCGGGCTTTTCGGACTCCGTAATTTTAAGATGGAGGATGAAGCAGGCGAGATGACAGCCTGGGCCAATTCGGTCTGGGTATATATGGATATGAAAAAAGGAAGACCATGCAGACCGACGAAAGAAGAGGTCGAGGCTTATCGGCCGGAAGCACCACTGGATGTAGAGTTTGCGCCGCGTAAGATCGTGCTTCCGAAAGAATTGGAAGATGGAGAAAGTTTTCCGGTAAGACGTCATCAGATCGACACAAATGAGCATGTCAATAACTGCCAGTATATCCAGATGGCAATTGATGTGGTGCCGGAATGTGAGCGTGCCGGACAGATCCGGGTAGAATATAAAAAATCCGCAGTTATGGGTGATATTATTTATCCAAAGATGGCGGTAGAGGAACAGAGAAAAATAGTGGAACTTTGTGATGCGGAGGGAAATCCGTATGCGGTAGTAGAATTTAAGGAGAAATAAGAGATGGAATTAGGAAAAAAACAGATGCTTACGGTAGTAAAGGTAGTTGATTTCGGAGTATATCTGGGAGATGACAGAGAAAAGGTTCTTCTTCCGAAGAAGCAGGTTCCGGCAGGAATCGAGCCGGGCGATCCGATTGAGGTATTTTTATATAAGGATTCTTCTGACCGTCTGATCGCAACGGTAAATGAACCGAAGCTTACACTGGGAGAAAGTGCAATCCTGAAGGTAGCGCAGGTTGGCAAATTCGGTGCCTTCCTGGACTGGGGACTGGAAAAGGATCTGTTCCTGCCATTTAAGGAGCAGACTTATAAGGTGAAACCGGGGGATGAATGTCTGGTAGGACTTTATATTGATAAGAGCCAGAGACTCTGTGCGACCATGAAGGTATATGAGTATCTGACCAGTGATTCCCCTTATCAGAAGGATGATCAGGTAGAGGGAATCGTTTACGAAGTGAGTGACAATTTCGGGGCTTTCGTTGCAGTGGATGGAAAATATTCTGCGCTTGTGCCAAAGAGAGAAGCACCGAAAAGTCTAAGACCGGGAATGAAGATCCATGCGAGAGTGACAGAAGTTAAACCGGATGGAAAGCTGAATTTAAGTGTCCGTGAGAAAGCATTTATCCAGATGGATAAGGATGCGCTTCTGGTACTGGCGCGTCTGGAAGAAAAGGGCGGAGTCCTTCCATTTAACGATAAAGCAGATGCGGAGGTGATCCGTGCGGAGTTTGATCTGAGCAAGAATGCATTCAAGCGTGCAGTCGGACATCTGTATAAAGAGCGTAAGATCGAGATCCGTAAGGACAGTATTGTTTTGAAATAGACATTGTGATTATGCACAAAAAACAGACTGTGAAATTGTTCACAATGCCCAAAACGCTGATTTGTAAAAAAAACCTTGATTTTCAAAAAAAGATTGTATATATTGAGGGTGTAAAAGATAGGAAGAGATAAAAGAAAAGGAGTGTACATCATGAAGGTACAGAATATTACAAACATTGATAAGTTTTTTGAAGTAGTAGACAGCTGCACAGGAAAAGTAGAACTTGTAACAGGAGAAGGCGACAGACTGAACCTGAAATCTAAACTTTCTCAGTATGTTTCTATGGCAAACATTTTCTCTAACGGAGAGATTCCGGAACTGGAAATCATTGCATACGAAAAAGAAGACATCGATAAACTGGTTAACTTCATGATCAATGGCTAATTTATATAAATACCAGGAATAGTGAGAAGCAGGAATCAAAGTGATTTGGTTCCTGTTTTTTTGTGTATACGATGAGCCAAGTGCAGATTTGTGCTTGCACAAGGATCTGCATTTGGCGAATGTACATCATCGAGCTGTTAAGCGAGATGGTGTACAAAGTATACAAATCGAGTAGGAGTCAGCCTGCTCGATTGTGGAGAGAGACGGTCTGCGAGGGGGAGGTTGTGTGGCGGATTTAGAAAAAGAATAGGTGTGAAGTCCATTGCACAATAAGTGCCTTCACACCTATTCTTTTTCTAAATCTGCCCTCAAGACTTTGGGCGCAGACCTGGCGGCTGCTAAACATAAAAATTCAGGAAACTATAGAGAGATAGTTTCCTGGTATATGGGAGAGGGTATTTATATTGAGGGTGGGTTAGGTTAGTTTGCGCGTAATGATTCAATAAATGGTGTGAGGAGAGACTCGCCGTACTGTAACAGGGAGAAACTTTTCTGGGTGAGGCACCAGGAGTAGGTGAGGCCGATCTGGGCAGAGGTGATCATCTGGGAGAGTTCGACGTAGGAGTAGTCTGACTTTAGTTCTCCACATTTGATCCCGTCGAAAAGGATCTTGCGCAGGATCTTATAATAGTTACGATCCTGGTTTAAAATATGTCTGGTTCCGGTAGTAGTTACCTGAAGGCCGTAGAGGGACGGGAAGAGATCCATATATGGGGAGTGCTCCAGGTTGTTCAGCACAAAATGGTTGAAGGCGAGCAGCAGATCGGCGGCTGGAAGCGTCCGGTCGCAGGTCTGAAGCCAGCTATCATAGTCACTGTCGTAGGAATAGGCGAGGCTGAAGAGAAGCTCGTCTTTTCCACGAAAATGATGATAGAAGGTGCTGCGGGATTTGCCGGAAAGCTCAATGATCTGGGAAATCGTAGTTTCGTCATAGCCCTGTTCTGTGAAAAGCTTCCATGCTGCATCCATGATGTCCTGTTTTGCATGTCGTTTGCCGTGCGTTGTCATAATTGATCGCTCCTGCCTTCTTGAAAGTATTGAAGCTATTGTAACACAGGGATGTGGAGAGTGCAATGTTTTGTTTCTGCATACATTTTAATGTTTTGTTTCTGCATACATTTTGTTGAAAATGTCCATATAAGGAGAATATAGTTGACTTTATTTAAATACTTTAGTAGAATGAAGAGTATAAAAAAGCAGAACGCAGTTCGGAATATAGTATCTTTTTAGACCGCGGTACGAAAACGAACTACAGTGCTTTGGAGGTGTAAGATGGAAAAATTAAAACTTGCAGCCGGCATGACAGGAGAACAGAAGCGTTATGCGGTTGAAGCAGCACTGCTTCTGGGATTTCAGACAGAGACAGCTACATTTCCGGTGATCACAGCGGACGGTGAGATTCCGGTGCCGGAGAATATGGAAGAGCTGAAAGCCCTGTGGAAAAAGAGTACAGGGGAGACACCGGAAGAGTACGAATCAGCATCAAAGCATACAGGTCCGATCTTTGATCTGGATTTCCGTAAGGAAAAAGGGCTGGAGATGATGCTTCAGAAAGGCGATTTCCTGAAAGACGAGAATCAGGATCTTCTTCCGGATGTGCTGGATGTGAAGATTGTACTTCCGGAGGATGCAGATGATGCGATGCTCGTTGCAGCATGTAACCTGGCATGGCGTTTTGGTATGGAGACAACCGGATATAAAGGAAATATTACGGCAGATGCAGCTTATGCAGGCAACCGGCTCGTTCTGGAAAAAGCAGAGCAGACAGAGCTTGTACAGGAAAAAGAAGGAGAAAGTGTAAAAGTATCTCTTCGCGGTGACGGAGAGGAACTAATCGCATTTACCTCCCGCCTCTGTACGGAATTTCCGCAGATCAATGGTCAGAGAAGCTGGAAAGACCTGCTGATGGATATGGTGGATGACTTTGTACTGCGCGGCGCAGATGGACAGCTCGCAGCTTTGAAAGCGATGCAGAAAGAGCAGACAGGAGAATATGAAGTATACGGATCTCCGCTCTGGAATGATACACAGAAAAAAGAAGCCGGGGATGCAAAGGTATATAATTACAAATCCGGACAGAAGATGTACGAGAAGGTGTATGAGCTTCCGTGGGAAGTGGAAGTGTTTGAAAAACTTCTGGAAGAAAAGGTTTATCCGCAGATCCGGAAAGGAAGCAAGGTAAAGATTACCGGTGCGGTAAGTGAAAATATAAAAGTACGCCAGAAGATAAAAGAAAAAATCGAAGACAGAATCCAGATGTTAGGTGCCAAGCCGGAGGATACCTCCGTTATCTGTGCATACAAGCAGGGATATTCCTGGATCGTTGAAGAGATGCTTTCGGTGATGAAGGAAGCGCAGGCAGATCAGGTTGAGATTTATTTCAAACCGTTCCTGCCGGAAGGTCAGACAGACTGGCTGGATGAGAACGGTGCAACCCCGTCCTATCACAATCTGAATGCAGACACTCCGGACAAGTGGTATGATCTTCCGATCCGCTATTTGCAGGAACTGTATCCGGTAGAAGATATTCTGGTAAAAGAGCTTGGAATTGAAAGAGATAAAGTCATTTTCAAAGCTTATGAAGGCGAAGAAGATATCACTTATCTCTGCAAGGGGATCAAGGACGAAAAGGTCTGCTGTGAGGATACTTACAAAGCAGTCTGGTCGGAAAGACCGTATATGGATGAATATCCGCAGATGGGAAAGGTTCATCCGGCAACCGGTTATGTAAAAGCAGAGATTGACGGACAGGAAGTATTTTATCAGACAGTCCGTACCGATATGGAAGAGATCTGGGATGTTTACCAGAAAGAAGTTCTTCCGGACTGCAAACGCTATATTGAGGAAAAGACAGGCGGAAAGATCTCCGCAGACCTGCAGCCGTTCTTCCATGAACTGCGTCTGGATGTGACCGCAAGTGAACCGGACTATGCGACCGGATCAAGAGAGGATCTGATCTCTTCGCTGGATGCTTTGCATGAAGATATGTATTTTGTCGGAAGCGACTATTTTAAAAATTATGGTGTGAAGAAAGCAGATGTCATGCTGGATGCGCCGGGACTGATCCTTCCGGTGATCCATGAAAAAGAAGGCAGACCGGTATTTAAGGTGACACTGACCGAGCCGTTAAAAGAAGAAGCATGCATTGTAAAAGATGGAAAAACAGTTCTTTTGCAGAGAAAACGGGAAGAAGCAGATGCATGGATCCGTGCCATTTCATGGGAAAATGATAATTTTACTTTCCATATCCGCACAAATGGGGTACAATCTAATATATTACACTCTTACGCATCATTGTGGTCAAAGGGTGTACTGGCAGAGTGCGAAAGTGTTGCGGCAGGTACGAAGCTTTTGTTTGAAAGTGAGCAGGGCGAGATACAGTATGCAGCACTTACGCCGGAAAGAGAAGAAAAACCAAAGACGAAACGGATCGAAGAGATTGATCTGCATGAGCATGAACTGATCGGATATGATACTTACCGTGAGATCATCGAAGACCTGAAGCAGGTTCCTGGAATCGAAGTGTTCCGGACTGCGGTATCTTATACAGGACGTGAACTCTATGCAGTATGGATCAAACCGGAATACGAAGGCTATCTGTCCATGACGAAGCGTATATCAAGAATTCCGAGCGAGATGATCAATGCAAGACATCATGCGAATGAAGTATCTTCGACAAATGCAGCATTTATCCTGATCAAGAAGCTGCTGACCGAAGATGTTTACAAAGATTTACCGGATAAACTGAATCTGGTGATCGTTCCGATGGAAAATGTGGATGGTGCGGCAATCCATTATGAATTGCAGAAAGAGCATCCAACCTGGAAATTCCATGTGGCAAGATTTAATTCTCTTGGAAAAGAGTTCTACTATGAACATTTCCAGCAGGATACGATCCACAGCGAGGCGATGGGATTAACCCGTATTTTTGACCGGTATGTCCCGGATATGATCGTGGACAATCACGGAGTACCGAGTCATGAATGGGAGCAGCAGTTTTCAGGTTATACCTCCCCGTCTTACAAAGGCTTCTGGCTTCCGAGATCTCTGCTTTATGGTTATTTCTGGTATGTGACCAATCCGGAGTACAAGGATAATTACCCGGTCAATAAGGTAATGGAAGATGTGATCGCAGACAAGATTGCCGAGTATCCGGAGATGAGAGAATTGAACCGTGAATGGAGTGCTCAGTTTGAAAAATATGCACATGCATGGATGCCGAAATTGTTCCCGGCAAACTATTATAAAGAAATGATCAATTACTGGATCCCGTTCGCGGCAGATCCAAACCATCGTTATCCGTCGATCCGTTTTCCGTGGATCACAACGGTTGCTTATACCAGTGAAGTTGCAGATGAGACGGCACAGGGTGAATACCTGAATTTGTGTGCAAGGGCTCATGTGGCACATGACGAGGCGACTATCCGGATGCTGATGGAAGCGGAACATGTGATGGAATGCTCTTTAGAGGAGCAGGATGGACAGATTTTGACCAGTTACATAAGACAGCGGCCGATGATTGTCAAAGTGACTGGAAAAAATAAATAACTTTTATTATTTATCTAAAGGAGGAGTTAGGTATGGAACTCATCAAATTACTTGGCGTGTTAATCGTAATCGTCGGATTCGCGCTGAAACTGGATTCAATCCTCATTATTTTCCTGGCCCTTATCACGACAGGGATTGTTGGAGGACTTGGAGTGAGCGGACTTCTGGAAACAATCGGTACAAACTTTGTAGCGAACAGAAGTATGGCGATCTTTATCATGATCCTGCTTGTTACAGGTACTCTTGAAAGAAACGGTCTGCGTGAAGCAGCGGCCAACCTGATCAGAAAGGTTAAGAGTGCGACAGCAGGTAAGCTGGTTGCTGCATATGGTATTCTGAATGCGCTGTTTGGAGCATTCAATGTCAGTTTCGGTGGTGTAGCCGGATTTATCCGTCCGGTGCTTCTTCCGATGGCAGAAGGTGCGATCACCAACAAATTTGGCAAAGCAAATGAAGATCACGTGGATAATGCAAAAGGACTTTCCGTTGCAATGCAGAACTTCACATGGTTCTTCTTCCAGGTACTGTTCGTAGGTGGAGCAGGTGGAATCCTTGTACAGACAACACTTGCAGGTCTTGGATATGAAGTAGAACTGATCGACCTTGCTGCAGTTGAAATCCCGGTAGCATTATTCGCACTGGTTGTTTCTTGCATTTTTGTTATCGCGAAAGACAACCGACTGATGAAGAAATATTACGGGAAATCAGCAGATACTAAGAAATAGAGGGAGGAAGACAGATGAGTAATTTAAAATTTATACAGATCGGTGATTCATTTAATACCATCGGACTGAATGTGGTATGGATCATTATTGGACTGATCACAATTTATGCAGGAATCAAGAACCTTCTGGACAAAGAGAATCCGTCAAGAGTCGGAACCGCTGTTTTCTGGTGTTCTTTCGGTGTCGTATGTGGATTCGGTACATGGTTGCCGGCAAAAGTTTCCGGTGCCCTTGTTCTGATCATGTGCCTGCCGCCGATCTTTAAGAAGGTTAAAATCGGCAAAGTCGATAATCCGACAAAAGAACATACAGAACAGCAGTTTAAGAAGATCGGTATGAAAATTTTCATCCCGGCATTCTCAGTAGCTGTATGCTCCCTGTTCTTTGCATTATTCAGTAACATGAGTTCAATGATCGCAATCACAATTGGTGTTATTGTTGCAATGATCTTACTGATTGCTTACGATTCAAAACAGAATAAACCGGTAGTATTCTTAAATGATTCGGAAAGATTCCTCGGAATCACAGGACCACTCAGTATGCTTCCTCAGTTACTGGGATGCCTTGGTGGTGTATTTACGGCAGCAGGAGTCGGCGATGTTATCGCACAGCTTGTTGAAAAGGTCGTTCCGAAGGGAAATGTAAACGTTGGTATCATCATATATGCGATCGGTATGGTACTCTTTACTATGATCATGGGAAATGCATTTGCTGCGATCACAGTTATGACCGTTGGTATCGGAGCACCATTCGTACTTGCTTACGGTGCCAATCCGGTAGTGATCGGTATGATCGCACTTACATGTGGATACTGTGGAACTCTGCTTACACCAATGGCAGCAAACTTCAATATCCTGCCGGTAGCGATCCTGAATATGAAGGACCGTTGGGGCGTAATCAAGAATCAGGTTCTGGTTGCACTTATTATGCTTGTATTCCAGATCTGTTATATGATAGTATTAAAGTAAATAAGATATGAGAAACTAAGGTCATCGTTTTCTGACTTTTCAGAGAAATGGTGGCCTTAGAATCCGTAAGCGATAGAAAGAAGAGGAACATATGACACCGAATATGGAACGGGGGGCCCGGATCATTATTCACGAATGGGTAAAAGTAAGGGCGTGGGACAAAGTACTGATCGTGACATCGAAGGAATATCTTGCAGAAGCAAAAGCAATGGAAAAAGAGGCTTCCGGAAAAGCACGGTCAGTGAATACGCTGCTTGTCGAGAACAAGGGGCGTCATGTGGGAATCTTTTTTGATGATAATGAAGCAGTTTTCGATCCTTATACGGCAATTATCGCGGCGACAGAGTATTCGCTGGTGACAACGAAAGCCGCAAAGCGTGCGATACAGAAACACAAGAAATTCCTGTCCCTGCCACTGGCAACCAATGACGGAAGATCTTTTCTGGAATACGATTTTCTGACGATGGATACGAAGAAGAGCCGGCTGATGGCAAAGGCATTTATCAAATATCTCAAGTATTCAGAAAAAGTCCGTGTGACAACTCCGGCAGGAACGGATATGATGTTCTGCAAAGTGGGCAGAGATCCGGGATTTTTTAACGGAGTTCTGAAGGATGGAAAGGGATATTCTTCTTCCAGTATTGAGGTCTATGTTCCGATCGAGGAGACAAAGACAGAAGGGGTGATGGTGCTTGACGGTTCTCTCGGATATATTGGTCGCGCAGAGGAACCGACAAGGATTTTATTTAAAGGCGGACGGATTACGGAGATTGAAGAGACACCGACCGGAATTCGGTTGAAAAAATATATGGAAGATTATCAGGATCCCCGGATCTATATTGCAGGGGAGCTCGGGATCGGATTAAATTCATGCTCGCAGTGCCTTGGAAACTGTTATATTGAGGATGAATCCGCTTATGGGACATTCCATGTAGGACTTGGGCGTAATATTGCTCTTGGAGGTATTCAGAACGCCAAAGGGCATTTTGATCTGGTATGTATGGAACCGGATATTTACACGGACAACAGACAGATCATGCAGCAGGGGAAGGTTATTATCCCGGAGCCTGTGTTATACTAAGAGATATAAAGGAGGAAATTAACATGAAGGTTTTATTAACAGGATTTGATCCATTTGGGGGAGAAAGTGTAAATCCGGCATTCGAGGCAATCAAGCTTCTTCCGTCAACAATTGCGGGAGCAGAGATCGTATATGTAGAGATCCCTACAGAATTCAAGAAAAGTGCACCGGCAGTTGAAGCAGCGATCAAGGAACATAACCCGGATATAGTGATCAACGTAGGTCAGGCAGGCGGACGTTCCTGCGTAACGGTAGAAAAAGTAGGAATCAACCTTGCAGATGCCCGGATTCCGGACAATGCAGGTGACCAGCCACTTGATGAGCCACTTCAGGCAGACGGTCCAACCGGATACTTTGCAACAATTCCGGTAAATGCAATGGTTCAGAATGTACGTGCTCACGGACTTCCATGCCATGTATCTTTTACAGCAGGAACCTACGTATGCAACTGTGTAATGTACAATGTACTGCATATGTGTGCAACCAAATACACCAACATCCGTGCCGGATTTATCCATGTTCCATTCGCATGCGAACAGGTTGTAGATAAAGCGAACGGAATGGCAAGCATGCCGCTTGAGACCATCGCAAAGTCTCTGGAATACTGTATTGAAGCTGTAGTGAATAATACAGAAGATGTAAAAGAGGCTATGGGAACTACCCATTAATATGTAAATAGGAAATACCGTCGCATTGGAAATGAGATCTGATGCGGCGGTATTTTTTTGAGAAATTCTATCAAAAATACAGTATCATATCACTTAAAGAGAATGAATGTTCATTAAATATTAAAAAATTCTATTATAAAGAAAAAGAATTGATTTGTCATGGAAAAGAATGTTATGTATAATATGCATAAAGAAAGCGAAGCGGAAATAAGAAAAATGAACAATTTTACGAACGAAGAGAGCTTTTTTTAAAAAATCAAGTTGATTAAGAAGGTGAAGAAAACAATCTAGTGGGGAAAAGATTATCGTAAAAAAAATATGGATGGAAAACAATAACAGAGGCGAAGGAGAAGTGAAATGAGTAATTTAATGGGGATGCTGACGACTATCCAAAGTTATGTATGGGGACCTCCGACATTGTTGCTGCTGATCGGTACAGGGCTTTACTTTACTATCAAATTGAGAGGGCTGCAGATCACAAAATTTCCACGTGCGGTAAGGATCATCTTCGAAAAAGAAAGTGGAACCGGGAGCGGAGAAGGAGATGTATCGGCATTTGCGACGCTATGTACAACGATGGCAGCAGATATAGGAACAGGAAGTATTGTTGGAGTTGCAACGGCGCTTCGAATTGGTGGACCGGGATCGTTATTCTGGATGTGGATTTCAGCCATACTTGGTATGGTGACGAAATATTCGGAAAGTCTTTTAGCGGTAAAATATCGAGTGACGGACGAGAATAACCAGATGGCTGGCGGACCGATGTTTTATATCCAAAATGGTATGGGAGAGAGGTTTATTTGGCTTGCAAAAATCTTTTCTGTGTTTGGCATATGTACAGCATTATTTGGCTGCGGAACGTTTCCGCAGGTAAATGCGATCACAGAATCTGTCAATGTGACATTCCATATACCGATCATTGTAGCAGGTGTGATTGTGACGATACTTACTGCGGTTGTAACGATCGGAGGAATTAAAAGTATTTCAAAGGTTGCTGAAATTGTGGTGCCGATCATGGCGCTTACTTTTCTTGGAGGCTCGGTAGTGGCGCTGGTGATCAACCGGGCGGCGGTACCGGATGCTTTTAAGACCATTTTTACCTGTGCATTTGCAAAAGAATCGGTAATCGGAGGAACTGCAGGAACAGGTGTCATTACGTTTATGACGGTTATGAGAACCGGGATTGCCAGAGGGGTCTATACAAATGAGGCAGGACTTGGAAGTTCACCGATCGTTGCAGCAGCAGCGAAGACGAACTCCGGTGTGAGACAGGGGCTTCTTTCCATGACAAGTGTGTTTGTTACTACGATTCTGACCTGTTCTATGACAGGACTGGTTATCATCAGTAGTGGGCTGATGAACAGTTCGGATATGAACGGAAGTACGCTTGTTACGGCGGCATATAACATGTGTCTGCCGCACAATATAGGAAAGTATCTGATTGCAGTAGGAATTATGTTCTTTGCATTTACCACCATTTTGGGATGGAATTATTACGGAGAACGCTGCCTGGTTTATCTGACCGGCACAACAAAATGGATCAAACCATATAAGATCATCTACATTGCAGCGATTGCACTGGCGCCGTTTTTATCGCTGGAACCAATCTGGCTCCTGGCAGATATCACGAATGCGCTGATGATCATTCCAAATCTGATCGCAATTATTGCACTTAGAAAAGTGATCATTGGGGAAACAAAACTGTATTTTTCAAAACCAAATATAAAAAAAGTTTCTGTTGGCGTGAAAGCGACAGAATCATAGGAAATATCCTGATGGTAGAAGTGTTCTGCTATCAGGATATTTTTATTGTGTGTATTTGGGAGAGCGATTCAAATTTCTGAGTCCTTTGTTATTTGAGGTTGTGATATCAACAGACCTCTTTATTTTCAGAACATTTGCTAATTGAAGACGGACTGGGACCATGTTATAATCAGGCAACAAGATGTGGAGAAAAAGAACGATAGAAAATCTAAAAATCAAATTATAGTCATATAACCAGCAGCTTATGGAAACTCATATCTGAAAATGCTCCTGATAAAAATTGTAGCGGGAGGAAATATATGAGAACGAAATTACAGAAGTATTTCCCAATGATAAAGACCAGGCAGGCGATTCTGGACGAGATTGATGGGAATACAAAAATGCATAGTGTTTTTTACAGCTGGGAAAAGAAACAGAAGGAAGAATTTTTAGATTTTTGTACAGGTGTAAAAGGGGTAAAATTACTGTATGATTCATTTTTTAAGCAGATTATGAATCCGGAGACGGCACCGAGGCGGCTGGAAGAGTTTATTTCAGCAGCAATAGGGGAGAAAGTGAAAATCCTGCATGTGCTGCCAAATGAATCTGCGAGAATTGCAGCAGAGGATTCACTTTTAATTATGGACATGGTGGTACAGTTGACGGACGGAAGTCTGGCAAATGTGGAAATCCAGAAGCTGGGATACCGCTTTTCAGGACAGAGAAGTGCGTGTTATTCAGCTGATTTGCTTTTACGGCAGTATAAGCGACTACGGGAAGAAAAAGGAAAGAGTTTTACATATAAAGATGTCAAGAACGTATATACAATCGTGTTATTTGAAAAAAGTGAGAAGAAATATCATGAATTTTCAGAGCAGATTTATATCCATCATATGGAGCAGAAAAGCGATACCGGAATCCAGGCAGATCTGCTTCAGAAATACACGTTTATATGCCTTGACATCTTCCGGGATGTCATTCAAAATAAAGATGGAGAGATTGAGAATAATCTGGAAAAATGGTTATTATTTCTAAGTGAAGATAATCCGGAGAGAATCATGCAGCTAGTCGAAAAAATACCGGAGTTTAAGGCTCTTTATGAAGAAGTATATACCATGTGCCAGAATGTGGAAAGGATGATGGAAATGTTCTCGAAAGAGCTGGAGATATTGGATAAAAATACAGTACGGTATATGATCGATGAGATGCAGGAAGAGCTTGAAGGGCAAAAGAAAGAAATCGATGCCAAAAATAGAGAGATCAAAGGACAGCAAAAAAAGCTTGAAGATCAAGGCAGGATCATCCATGAAGATGCAAAGCGTATAGAAGAAATGAATCAACTTCTTAAAAAAAGAGAAGAAAAGATTCAGGAACTGATGGAGCAGTTAGAAGAGTCATCCAGATAAGAGAAGGGCGTACTGGTTACTGGCTATAATAAAAGATGAATATCGTCGCATTGGAAATATGTCTGATGCGGCGGTATTTTTGCGTTAGAGGATAAATAAGGTTGTGACAGCACAATTAAGTATAATCTGTGTTTCCATCAATTCTCTTTCAGCAGCTTCCAACACCCCCCAGAAAATCATTCGATACCGTTGAACAGGCGGATTTCCAAATCTATGTACTCCGGTTCCCTTCGAGGCAATAGAGATGAAACCCAGGAATCGTGGAAGCCTTTGCTGAACACGATTCCCGCTTTCAGGGGTTCATCGGAATGTTTTGCCGAGGGGAACCGGAGTACATAGATTTGGAAATCCGCCGCCCACCAACCTATAAAAATTTTCTTCACCAGTTGGAAATCCCCCTCATTTCTGCTAGAATGGAACACAGAGAAAAGGAGCGAACACAATATGAATTTTGCGCATTTGCACGTCCATACGGAATACAGCCTTCTGGACGGTTCAAATAAAATTAAAGAATATGTTGCCAGAGTCAAAGAACTGGGGATGACAGCCGCGGCGATCACAGATCATGGTGTTATGTATGGCGTCATTGACTTCTACAGGGCGGCAAGGGCGGCAGGAATCAATCCTGTGCTGGGATGCGAAGTCTACGTGGCACCGGGATCCAGATTCGATAAAACGGCCGTAGGACGCGATGAGGACAGGTATTATCACCTGGTACTTCTTGCCGAGAATAATACGGGCTACGCCAATCTGATGAAGATCGTGTCACGTGCATTTACGGAAGGTTACTATTATAAGCCAAGAGTAGATTATGAGCTTCTGGAGACCTATCACGAAGGAATCATTGCCCTCAGTGCATGTCTTGCCGGAGAGGTACAGAGAAACCTGGCGAGAGGGATGTATGAAGAAGGAAAAAAGGCTGCGCTTCATTATGAACAGATCTTTGGAAAAGGCAACTTTTTTCTGGAACTGCAGGATCATGGAATCCCGGAACAGCGCACCGTCAACCAGCAGCTGATGCGTCTGTCACAGGAGATCGGAATCGATCTTGTGGCGACCAATGACGTGCATTATACTTACGCAGAAGATGAAAAGCCACATGATATCCTGCTTTGTCTTCAGACAGGGAAAAAGCTCGCAGACGAGGATCGGATGCGCTATGAAGGCGGACAGTACTACGTGAAGTCCAAAGAAGAGATGGCAGCACTTTTCCCATATGCACCGGAGGCGCTGGAAAATACACAGAAGATTGCAGACAGATGCCATGTAGAGATTGAATTTGGTGTGACAAAGCTTCCGAAATTCGATGTGCCGGAAGGATTTACCTCATGGGAATATTTGAATAAGCTCTGTTTTGACGGACTGAAAAGACGATATGGAGAAGACCCGGATCCAGCTCTTGTGGAGCGTCTGAATTATGAATTGGGCGTTATCAAAAGCATGGGTTACGTGGATTACTTCCTTATTGTATGGGATTTCATTCATTTTGCAAAAAGCAATGGAATCATGGTTGGACCTGGGCGTGGATCTGCGGCGGGAAGCATTGTGGCGTACACACTTTCGATCACCAATATCGATCCGATCCGGTATCAGCTGCTGTTCGAGCGTTTCCTGAATCCGGAACGTGTGTCCATGCCCGATATCGACGTGGACTTCTGCTTTGAGAGAAGGCAGGAAGTCATCGATTATGTTGTGCGTAAATACGGCAAAGACCGGGTGGTGCAAATCGTAACCTTCGGTACATTGCAGGCGCGCGGAGTGCTGCGGGATGTGGGAAGGGTTATGGATTTTCCCTATGCTTTTGTGGATTCAATTGCAAAGATGATTCCGAAAGAACTGAATATTACACTGGATAAATCCTTGAAGATGAACCATGAGCTGAAGAAGCTCTATGATGAAGACCCACAGGTAAAAGAGCTGATCGATATGTCAAAGAGACTGGAAGGTCTGCCACGGCATACATCTATGCATGCCGCGGGAGTCGTGATCAGCCAGAAGGATGTGGATGAATATGTTCCGCTGGCACTTGGAGCGGACAATAATGTGGTCACACAGTTTACCATGACTACGCTGGAAGAACTGGGACTTCTGAAAATGGATTTCCTAGGGCTTCGTACCCTGACCGTCATCCAGGATGCGATCAGACTGGTTGAAAAAAGTACCGGTGTGAAGCTGGTAACAGAAGAATTAAATTATAATGATAAAGCAGTACTTGACTATATCGGAACCGGCAAGACAGACGGTATTTTCCAGATAGAAAGTGCAGGGATGAAGAGCTTCATGAAGGAGCTTCGCCCACAGAGCCTGGAAGACATCATCGCCGGAATTTCCCTTTACCGTCCGGGGCCGATGGATTTCATTCCGCAGTATATCAAAGGAAAGAACCATCCGGAGCTTATTACTTACGAATGCCCACAGTTAGAGCCGATCCTGGCACCGACCTACGGCTGCATCGTATACCAGGAACAGGTTATGCAGATCGTGCGTGACCTTGCCGGATATTCACTTGGGCGAAGCGACCTTGTACGTCGTGCCATGAGTAAGAAAAAGGGCGACGTGATGCAGAGAGAGCGTCAGAATTTTGTATATGGTAATGAGGAAGAAGGCATTCCGGGCTGTGTCAAAAATGGAATCGATGAAAAGGTTGCGAATAAGATCTATGATGAAATGATCGATTTTGCAAAGTATGCGTTTAACAAATCACATGCGGCAGCTTATGCGGTTGTCTCATACCAGACAGCGTATCTGAAATATTATTATGCGGTAGAATATATGGCAGCGCTTATGACTTCTGTCATCGACAATCCGGGAAAGGTTGCCGAATACATTTACACTTGCCGACAGATAGGAATTTCTATCCTGCCGCCGGATATCAATCGTGGGGTTGGTGATTTTTCTGTGGATAATGGTAATATCCGTTACGGACTTGCGGCGATCAAGGGGGTCGGAAGACCGGTGATCGAGCAGATCATCCGGGACAGAGAAGAGCATGGCACGTTTCGTGATCTGAAGGATTTTCTGGAACGGCTTTCCGGTAAGGAAGTCAATAAACGTGCGGTAGAAAACTTTATCAAATCCGGCGCATTTGACAGCCTGAAAGGGACCAGAAAGCAGTTTATGATCATTTATGTGCAGATCATGGATCAGGTAGCGCAGAACAAGAAAAATTCGCTTGCCGGACAGATATCGCTCTTTGATATTGTGGATGACGAACAGAAAAAAGAATTTGAGGTCACGCTTCCGGATGTGGGGGAATACCAGAAGGAGACGATGCTTGCATTTGAAAAAGAAGTACTCGGCGTGTATATCAGCGGACATCCATTGGAAGAATATGAAGAGAAATGGCGGAAGAGTATTTCTGCAACAACATTGGATTTTCAGCTTGATGAAGAGACCGGACGGACAAAAGTGCGTGACGGGTCAAGGGAGATCATCGGTGGTATGATCACATCAAAGACGATCAAATACACAAAGAAGAATCAGACGATGGCATTTATTACCGTAGAGGATCTTCTTGGAACGGTAGAGGTTGTCATTTTCCCGCAGAGCTATGAGAAGAGCCAGCAGTATCTGCAGGAGGACAGCAAGGTATTTGTGCGCGGACGCGTATCGGAAGAGGACGATAATGCAAGTAAGCTGATCTGTGAGGAAGTAATTCCGTTTGAGATGACGAAAAAAGAACTGTGGATTCAGTATGCAGACAAACAGAGTTACCTTCAGGATGAGCAGAATCTGTTCCGGATGCTCGCGGAAAGTGAGGGTGAGGACCAGGTTGTAATCTTCTGCAAAGCGGAGAGAGCGGTAAAAAGATTGCCTAAAAACGCAAATATCCAGGTAGAACCTGGGATTTTGAGCAGATTGACGAATTATTTCGGAGAAGATTGTGTAAAAGTAATAGAAAAACCCATTGAAATGAAGGGGTGAATATTATACAATAACGTGTGAATTGAGATAAATTAAGCAAAAGGATAGTAAAGTTACAAAGTAGAAGAGACGGAGGAGACATATCATGGCAGAAAAAGTAATCAGAACTATCGGCGTATTGACCAGTGGTGGAGACGCACCGGGAATGAACGCTGCAATCCGTGCAGTTGTAAGAACCGCATTGGGCAAAGGACTGAAAGTAAGAGGAATCAGAAGAGGTTATTCAGGACTTCTTAACGAGGAAATTATTGATTTAAGTGCCAGAGATGTATCGGACACGATCCAGAGAGGTGGAACGATTCTTCTGACAGCCCGTTGCGAGGAAATGCGTACACCAGAAGGACAGCAGAAAGCAGCAGCAATCTGTAAGAAATACGGAATTGACGGTCTGGTAGTTATCGGAGGAGACGGTTCCTTCAAGGGAGCACAGAAATTATCTGATTTTGGAGTAAATACAATCGGACTTCCGGGAACGATCGACCTTGATATCGCATGTACAGAATACACAATCGGATTCGATACAGCGGTTAATACAGCGATGGAAGCAATCGACAAAGTACGTGATACATCTACATCACATGAAAGATGCAGTGTTATCGAAGTTATGGGACGTGATGCAGGATACCTTGCACTGTGGTGCGGTATTGCCAATGGAGCAGAGAAGATTCTTCTTCCTGAGGAACATGACTACGATGAAGCAAAGATCATTGCAGACATCAAAGAAAGCAGAAAACGCGGTAAAAAGCATTACATTATCATCAATGCCGAAGGTATCGGTGATTCTATGAATATGGCAAAGAGAATCGAAAAAGAGACAGGTATGGAGACCCGTGCTACGATTCTTGGTCACATGCAGCGTGGTGGAAGCCCGACAGCAAAAGACAGAGTTTATGCATCTATCATGGGATCTCTTGCCGTAGATCTTCTTCTTGAAGGAAAAACAAACCGTGTAGTAGGATACAAACATGGCGAGTATATTGACTTCGATATCAACGAAGCACTGGCAATGCAGAAAGGAATTCCGGAGTACCAGTACGATATCGCAAAACAGCTTGCCATCTAATAACAGACAGATTGGATGACGTGTATGACACAGGATGTATTATTGACGATTTCCGGACTGCATGATATGGCATTTGCAGATCCGGAAGAAAATGAAGAGAATGAGCCGATCGAAGTGATCACTCCGGCGAGCTATTACTGGAAGAACGGAAAGCATTATATTCTTTATGATGAAGTAATGGAAGGGATTCCGGGGGTGGTTAAGAATAAGATCAAGATCACCGGTGAAGATTCGATGGAGATCATGAAGAGCGGAATTACGAATGCACATATGGTATTTGAGAAGAATCAGATGAATGTTACTTATTATGATACACCGTATGGGCAGCTTCATGTTGGAATTCATACACGGAAGCTGGATGTGAATGTGGATGATGAGCGAATTGATATTGCTGTGGAGTATGGGCTTGATGTGAATCATGAAGCGACGGCAGACTGCCGGATCGCAATGAGCATAAGACCGAAAGCACAGGCAGAGGAAGCAATTTCAGGAAAATAAAACAAAAAGGGTAAATGATTCGATCGGCTCAGAATCATTTACCCTGTTTTTCATTATGGGGAATAAAAAAGAACGTACCTTATGGCACATTCTTTTTTAATCTTACTTGTTCCGCAGTCTTGCCCAGAATCCTTTTTTCTTAGGTGGAGTCTCAAGAGAACCTCTGACTCCTTTTACTGCAGTGATGTAAATACCGCTTACGGTTGCTTTTACTTCTTTTTTGACTGGAATAAGATCATAGATGCTTGCATCACACATCAGAGTCATGATCTTTGGTCCGACTTTTGCCTTGACTACCGGTACCTTTGAACGACGAAGATACTTAGGTGTATTCTCAAGAACAACTGACGGGAAACCGGCATCTTTAAGCTTCATCTTACCTTTGTCGATAACCAGGATGTTGACCTGCTGTGCAGCAGCTGCAATCATCTCTTCCTGTTCTGCCTGCTTTTTCTGCGCTTTCTTACCGAGGAAATACAGAACAACCAGGGCGATAAGCAGTACGGCAAGAATTACCAGTAATACGATCGTTATCTTACTCACGGGTTTTCCTCCTCAAATCATATTTACACATAGCTTATTGTAGCATTGTTTGTAGACAAGTGCAAGTAATTTGAAGTTTTTGGCGGCTTTTTGAAAGTAATGGAAAATCTGAAATAAATGTGAATTTTGGGAAATCCCTTTTCAATGACGGATTATGTGTTATAATCATATGTAGCGCTCTGATGTGGGTGATTTGGACAGTCAGAGAGAATGAAGATATAAGAGGTGTAAAATAAAATGAAAAAGAAATTAACAGTACTGGCAGCAGGTATCTGTGCATTGTCATTACTTCTTACCGGATGCTCCGGTGAGATTTCCAATGATTATGTTACGATTACAAAATATAAAGGTGTGGAGATTGATAAAGTAGATGCGGATGCGATATCGGATAATGATGTAGAAACACAGATCAACAGTGTGCTTCAGTCTAAATCAACTACAACAGAAGTTACAGACCGTGCAGCACAAACCGGAGATACAGTAACGATCGACTATGAAGGAAAAAAAGATGGTGTGGCATTTGATGGTGGAACAGCGACAGATGCACAGCTTACATTAGGAAGCGGTCAGTTTATTGACGGATTTGAGGACGGTGTTGTCGGACATAATATCGGTGATACCTTTGATCTGGATCTGACTTTCCCGGAAAACTATGGAAATGAAGAGCTTGCAGGTCAGGCAGTTGTGTTTACCGTTACACTGAAGGGAATCAGCCAGACCGATGTACCGGAGCTTACCGATGAATTTGTACAGAGTGTTTCTGAGACTTCCAAGACGGTGGAAGAGTACAAAAAGGAAATCAAAAAATCTCTGAAAAAAAACAGCAAAGAAAACCAGCAGAATACAATCAAGGAAAATGCATGGAAAGCAGTACTTGAGAACACAACTGTGAACAAGTATCCGAAGAAGGATCTGAAGAATATGATCAGTTCGATCAAGACACAGTATAAGAATATGGCATCTTATTATAACCTTGATTTTGCAGATTTCCTTAAACAGTATATGAATATGGATGAGGAAACTTTTAATTCAAAGGCAACCCAGGCTGCAAAGGATCAGGTAAAGGCCAACCTTGCGGCAGATCTGATCATTGAGAAGGCAAAGATCGATGTGTCAGATAAGACACTTGAGAAGAAGTATAAGGAGTATGCAAAGGCTTACGGATACGAAGATGTAGATGCACTCAAAAAGGCACTGGAAGATGCAGGGAACCTGGAGAATCTGGAAAAGACAGCAAGACTGGATATCGTAGAAGACTGGGTAGCAGACAACTGCAAGCAGGTGAAAAGTACTTCATCTGACAGCAGCAAAAGCGGTTCAAGCAATACAGGAAGTACCGGCAGCACAGAAAGTACAAAATAGATATAAGCAAACAGTCAAAAGGCGGAGAGTAAAATCTTCGTCTTTTTTCTTTCTGAAGGGAATGGTATGATATAGAAAGTAATTGTTTTTACAAAATGAAATATGCTACAGGAGGACAAGATGAAAGCAGTACTTTTTGATATGGATGGCATCCTGATCGATACAGAGAAATATCTGACAGTATACAAACAAAAGGCAATGCGGGAGGCGGGATACCGGCTGGATCTGGAAACGGCCTACAAATTCCGCAGCTGTGCATCCGTATTTGCAAGAGAGCAGATGAAGGAAATTTTTGGAGAGGATTTTCCATACGATGAGCTCAGACGGCGCAGACAGGAACTGATGAGTGATCACATTGCGCGTTTCGGAATCGAGAAGAAGCCGTATGTGGAAGAGACGATCAAGGAGCTGAAAAGACGTGGTTATCAGACAGCGGTTGTGACGGCTACAGCGGAAGACAGGGCTGTGCGTTATCTGGAAATGGTCGGATTTAAAGAGCTGTTTGATGAGATCATCAGTGCATCTATGGTGAAATTGGGAAAACCGAGACCGGATGTGTATCTCTATGCCTGTGAGAAGATCGGGCGGAAGCCTGAAGAGTGCATGGCGGTCGAAGATTCACCGAACGGGGTAAATGCGGCTTATCAGGCGGGCTGCCATGTGACGATGGTTCCGGATCTGACACCTGCAGACGAAGAGGTCAAAAAGATGGCAGATCATGTTGTCCCAGACCTGCGAGGACTTCTGGAATATCTGAAATAACCCCTGAAAATGAGGAGAGCCGATATCCGGTTTCCCGAATATCGGCGTTTATGAAAAAGAAAAATTTTATTATGTGAAAAGGTTTATTTCCTTTTGACAATTATTAGTATACTCATATCTTGTGAAAAAAGTGTGTTTATAATTTGAAAGAATTATGAACGTTTGTGAACATGTTATACATATATTCTGAAGGGACCGCAGAAAGCAGAGTCTGCAGCCCGGCAAAAGGAATTTAATCTGTTCCGGGAAGCATCGACCGGACGAAAAGCGAAAACAATTCCCGCATGCATGGAGAAGTAAAAAACATGGATTCCGGATGCCACTGTACGCCAAGTGCAAAAGGCTGTCCTTCGATTTCGATTGCTTCGACTGTGCCATCAGAAGTGTGTGCACAGGCATGGACATTTTTTCCGAGCAGATGAACGGACTGATGGTGGAAACTATTGGTGTACAGAGTGTCTCCGGTCAGTTCATGAAGATGGCTGCCTTTGGTGATGAAGATCTGATGCCACATATCGCTGCGGTTCTGTGAGGTCTGCATATGCAGAAAAGGATCTCCGGGCTGGCAGGAAAGATCCTGATAGACCGTTCCGCCACAGGCAGCGTTGAGTACCTGCATACCCCGGCAGATGCCGATTACCGGCAGATGACGTTTTAAGATTTCCTCTGCAAAATGAATCTGGAAAAGATCCACAGAAAGATTGGTCTGTCCTACACCGGGAAGTGGATCTTCATTGAAGAGAAACGGTGTAAAATCACCTCCTCCGGGGAGCAGAAATCCATCGCATATGTCAAGATAAGAATCGATCGGGAAGTCCTGAGGAAGAATCGGTATCAGAAGGGGGATTCCTCCGGAAATGCGGACTGCCCTCACATAGGTATCGGTTACAAACTGGTTTTTGCCGTCGAAGCCACAGCATAAGATTCCAACAACTGGTTTCATATTTACAATCCTCCTCTTTATCAGATAAAACAGTTGTTACAAAATATGTGGAGTCTGTATGAAATATGTATTATAATAGAGAAAAAGCAACGTGCCAGATGGCAGGAAAGGAGTTCCTATGAAACTGGTTATTCCGGAGTATAAAACATTAGAACTTGATACGATATTTTTAGATATGAACGGGACGATCGCTGTGGACGGTGTGATCCCGCCGAGTGTGAAGGAACGTCTTATCGCACTTTCAGAGCAGTTCCGAATTTATGTACTGACTGCAGATACGCATGGAAATGCGAAAGCGCAGTGCGAAGGGCTTCCGGTGATCCTGGAGACATTTCCGACAGGTAATGCAAAGGAGTATAAAAGGGAATTGGTAAAAGCAACCGGTGCAAAGCGCTGTGTGGCAATCGGCAATGGCAGAAACGATGAGTGGATGCTGAAAGAGGCGGCACTTTCCATCGCTGTTATGGATCGGGAAGGTGTCTATGGGAAATTATTGAAAAATGCGGATCTCTGTGTCAGATCTATGCAGGATGGACTGGATCTTCTGCTCTATCCAGGCCGGATCATTGCAGGACTCCGTGGATAATATTTGCAGAAGAATACGTAAGAGTATGTGGAAGGAGAAAAAATGCATCAGGCTATAGTGACATTGAAAAAGGGCGAGGGACGTCTGCTGAAATCAGGCGGCGCCTGGATATTCGATAATGAAATTGATTCGATCATGGGAGAATTTGAGAATGGTGACATTGTGATCGTCCATGATTTTGACGGGTACGGAATGGGAAGAGGATTTATCAATATGAATTCTAAGATCCGGATCCGTATGATGACAAGAAAGCAGGATCAGGAGATCGATCATGCATTTCTGGAAATGAGAGTGAGAGATGCGTGGGAATACCGGAAAAAGACAGTAGATACATCAAGCTGCCGTGTGATTTTCGGGGAAGCGGATTTTCTTCCAGGGCTGGTGATCGATAAATTCTCGGATGTGCTGGTTGTAGAGTCTCTTGCACTCGGAATCGACCGGATGAAAGAAGAGATCGTGGACATTTTGAAAGCGGTTCTTTCAGAAGATGGAATTACGATCCGTGGCGTGTATGAACGGAGCGATGCAAAGGTTCGTCAGAATGAAGGCATGGAGAGAGTCAAAGGCTTTATCGGTGAAGAATTTGATACCAAAGTTGAGATTGTGGAAAATGGTGTCAGATACATGGTTGATGTCAAAGACGGACAGAAGACAGGATTTTTCCTGGATCAGAAATACAATCGTCTGGCAATCCAGAGACTTTGCAAGGATGCAGAGGTTCTGGACTGCTTCACGCACACTGGCTCTTTTGCGCTGAATGCAGGGATTGCAGGGGCAAAGCATGTAACAGGTGTAGATGCTTCAGAACTTGGCGTAGAACAGGCAAGAGAGAACGCAAGACTCAATGGATTAGAAGACAGAGTTGAATTTGTCTGTGCAGACGTATTTGACTTGCTTCCAAAGCTGGAAGAAGAAGGAAAGCAGTATGATGTGGTAATCCTGGATCCACCTGCATTTACCAAATCCCGTAAGACGATCAAGAATGCGACAAAGGGATATCGCGAGATCAATATGCGCGGAATGAAGCTGGTAAAACCAGGCGGATATCTGGCAACCTGTTCCTGCTCGCATTTTATGGATTATGAGCTTTTTACGAAGACGATCCACCAGGCAGCGCAGAATGTGCATAAGAGAGTCAGACAGGTAGAATACCGGACACAGGCACCGGATCATCCGATTTTGTGGTCTGCAGAAGAATCGTATTATTTAAAATTCTATGTGTTCCAGATCGTCGATGAAAAGTAGACTTTAAACGCATTGTAAATACTGCAATTTATATAATAAAAAGGGGATTGAAAATCCAATGTAAAAGATTTTCAATCCCCTTTTTTGTATGCGCGGAGACATATTTTATACAAAATTCTATTCAAACTGTTCGGTCGATAATGCAACATAATCCGCAGCATTTTTATAAATCGACTGGATTTCCGCCTCGGTGAGAGGTCTTTTTACTTTCGCCGGGCTTCCGATAACCAGCATTCCATCCGGAATAACTGTGTTCTGAGTAACCAGACTTCCGGCACCGATCAGGCAATGCTTTCCAATCTTTGCACCGTTTAAAATCGTACTTCCCATCCCGATCAGAGACGCGTCGCCAATTGTACAGCCGTGGATCACACAGTTGTGACCAACAGTGACATCATCACCGATAACGGTCGGAAAACCGTAATCTACATGGACGGTGCTGTTATCCTGGATATTGCTGCGCCTGCCAATCGTGATCGACGCCTCGTCTCCACGGACGACTGCGTAATAGAATACGCTTGAGTCAGCACCAATTGTAACATCGCCGAGAATAACGGACTGACTGGCAATGTGCGCCTGTGGTGAAATATTTAAAGAAGACATTTTCTCTGGCATCCTTTCTGGTAGTGCGATCGCTATTTTACTTCTTGGGCAGTATCAGCGGCGGTTGCTTTTGCAGCTGTGTTTGTATCCTGTTCCGCTTCCGGCTGATACTCATTGATATTATATTTCTGCTCATAATAATCAAAGGTGGATACATAAGTGTTGTCTTTCAGTTTCCGTACACTCTTAGTGTATTCGTGCATATCGAAATTGGAAGAATCCAGTTCCAGGATTGCAACGGCAATGTTAGAACAGTGGGCTGCAATACGATCATAGTTGGTGAGCAGGTCGTTAAATGCAAATCCGGTGTTCAGATCACACTGCCCGTTACGGAGCCTTTTAATATGACGCATTTTCAAATCGTTGCATAAAATACCGATCAGTTCGCGAAGCGGTTCCACTTTGGCAGCATTTACAAGGTCTTCATCTACAAATGAATTGATCGTGAGATCAAGGAGTTCTTTTAATGCGGATTCAAGAACATGAAGCTCGTATTTGGCTGCATCTGAAAAAATACGTGATTTTTCATGAAGTTCCTGTGCAACACGGGAAATATTGACTGCATGGTCACCCAGACGTTCAAAATCACTGATCGTATGAAGGAACTTGGCGGTCTGTTTGGACTGCTCCGGTGTCAGGTCATGCATATTGAGCTGCATCAGATAGGTTCCCAGTTTATCTTCGTATTTGTCGATCAGATTTTCCTTTTCCTGAACTTTGTTGAACTTATTATCTGAAAAATCTTTCAGCAGTGCAAGGGCGCGGCGGATATTTTTGTATGCTTTCTTTGCCATTCCGTTGACTGCAAGCTGGCTCTGTGTGATTGCCAGTGGCGGATAATTGAGGAAACGTTCCTCAAGAAGATCAAAATCTGCCTGCTCTTCGTTGTCTTCATCGGTATCTTTAATAAGGAAGAAGACAAGTTTTTCAATCTTGCCGATAAATGGAGCAAGAACAAGGATCGTCAGAAGCCGGAATACCGTATTCAAAAGTGCCACACGGAAAGGTGACATAATTTCACCCATAAACGGGAAATGCACGATGGCATTTGCAGAATAGAATACGATGGACCAGAAAATCATTCCAAATAAATCGTTCAGCAGATAGATCAGAGCAGTACGCTTTCCGTTCTTGTTCGTTCCGATTGAGGAAAGAAGAACCGGACATGCAGCGCCAACGCCGATACCCATTGTGATCGGAAGTGCAACTGCAAAGGTGATCGATCCGGTAATGGACAGTGCCTGGAGGATACCTACAGAAGCAGAAGCGCTCTGCAAAACTGCTGTAAATACGATCCCGACAAGGATTCCCATAAATGGATTCGTGAACATGGTCAGAAGTCTGACGAAATGCGGATTCTCTTTCAGAGGAGAGACAGCACCGCTCATGGTCTGCATCCCGATCATCAGGATCGCAAAGCCAAGCATGATGTCACCGATATCAGAATACGGTTTTTTCTTGATAAATGTACGGAAAATAATTCCGATGATTGCTACGATTGCAGAGATTGTAGCGGTGGATAAAAGCTGCGCGATTCCGCTGGAACCATCAATGTAGGAGAGACATAAGATCCATCCGGTGATACTGGTTCCGATGTTGGCACCCATGATGATACCAATTGCCTGTGCAACCTTCATCATACCAGAGTTTACAAATCCGACTACCATAACTGTCGTTGCAGAGGATGACTGAATGATAGCGGTTACGACAGTACCCAGCAGAAGTCCTTTCAGAGGAGTATTGGTCAGCCTGTATAAAATAAGTTCAAGCTTATTGCCGGCAACTTTCTTCAGACTGTCGCCCATCAGTGACATACCGTATAAAAACAGTGCTACCCCACTGAGCAATGACAAAACCATTGTAATTCCCATAATTTTGTTTTCCTTTTCTTTAAGCATTAGTTTACATTTTGTCGCAAAAAAAATATCGTACAGCTACTTTAAATATGAAAAGTCTGCATGCAGATCACACAAAGTGACGCTATACGACACCTTTATTATATAACAAGAAAGTTTCCATAGGTAGACTGAAACGATATTTTTTTACACTTTTTTTACACAGACTTAACTCTTTCTATACATTCGGTAGCAAAACGAGCCGCATTTTCAAGGTCTGTGGGTGTCGGATGAATCATTGCTTCGTCAAAATTCTGTAATTGCCGGCGGATTTGCTGGCAATCGCAATCTTCTGGTGTGTTCAGCAAAGATTCATATTTTTGACGGACAGTAAGTGGCATTTTCCCCTGGCAGATAAAAGAACCAAGATAACGATTGTCGTCTTCAAGCCAGATCCGGACACTGGATGCAATCTTTTTGTAGTATTTCGGGCTGTTCCCTGCACCGCAGGTTCCAAAGAGAGCGACGGATTTGTCCGACAGACCGGAAAGGAAGTTGCCGATCTCGAGGCTGCAGGTTCCGCGGTGAACACAGAAACCGACAAAATAAATTTTGGCTTCTGGGAAATCGGTACGTTCATGAAGATTTATCAGATCTTTGGACATCCCCGGAAGGGATGCGAAAATTTCTGTTGCTATTTTTTTTGTATTTCCTGTCTCACTGTCATAGACAACAAGATAATCTAACATATAGTATTTCCTCCTGTCATTTAGTGGTATGTATAAGGAGAACCGCAGAAGAATCCACCGCCGCCACAGCAGAGATTGCACATGATGTTGGCAATGCAGAGCTTCACGCAGAAATCATTGTTGATCGTTGGTGTGCCGCCATACATTGTCTGCTGTGTACGATACCAGCTTCCACCATTTTCAAGACGGCTGACAAGGGACTGGTATTGATAGTTGGACGGCTCCAGGCGAAGTGCTTCTTTGGCGTGCTCCAGGGCGAGGACATTATTGCCCATGCCGGAATTGGCGATAGAGCTGTAATAGTACCATCTGGCAGAACGGTCGTTGATCCCTGAAAGGACATTTAAAGCTTCTTTATAATGGCCACTGTTCAGATAATTGGCTGCGGCGCGCAGATGAATATCTTCTTCTGTCTCGGTTGTCTGCTGATTCTGATTGGTATACTGACCGTAGAAACCGCCGAATGGACCAAAACCGCCGAAACCTCCGTATCCGCTTCCGGTATCGCCATAACCTCCGGAGCCTGTTCCGGTATATCCGGAAGCACCCATTTCTTTTCCCTTCATGATCTGCTGGTAAGCCTGCTGGATTTCTTTGAATTTGGCTTCTGCCTGATCTTTATTTGGATTGTTGATATTGGCATCCGGATGATAAATACGGCTTAATTTGCGGTAGGCTTTCTTGATCTCCTCGTCGGAAGCATCCCGTGAAACGCCGAGTATTGAGTAAGGATCCTGCATAATTGATTATTCTCCTGATCGTTAGCTTTTTTTGATAAAAGTAGTCTGGCATTTTGGACAGCGGATCTCAATTTTACCTTTTCCCTTTGGAACACGGATCTTCTGTTTGCAGTTTGGACACTTGTAAATATGGTGTGTCTTGCGCTGCGCTGCCATATACTTCTGTTTTGCAAAAAATCCACGGATCTTTGAAGTGTGCTGGAGAAACTTCTGGTTTTCCAGTGCACGCTTGTAGGTCTGACGTGAAAACATGCGATAGTAAGAGTATATCACGAATGCCCATCCAATTACATAAAAAATACGAAAATGGAAGATGCTTGTGATCAGCATCAGAATTACGCCGCTCCATAAGAGAAATTTGCCGAAGGTATCTACTCCGTACCTTCCATACATAAAACGCATCAGTTTTTCTTTCATAATGTTCACCCAATCTTTTTTATTTTTATAGAATATGATACTATACGATGGTTTACATTGTACGCCTGCACACACAAAAATCAATAAACTCTCTATTAAAAAACTCTAAAAAGTATGTTATACTGCTGATATCGTGAAAATATAGAAGAAAATAGGACTTCTGGATTGCTGAAATTGCATGGCAATGGAGCAATCTGGGAACATCATATTATAAAAAGCAGAGGAGGAAATTATGGGACGGAAAGAACATGACCGGGATGAAAAGCATTCCAGGCGTGACCGGCGCAAGAAAAAAGGTGGAATCATCAGTACGGTCATTTTGATCGTTGCAATCTGTGTGTTTGCATTTTCTGCCTTTCAGCTGTATAAAATCTTTAACGGATATCACAAAGGGGAAAGTGAGTATGATGATCTGGTAAAGCTTGCGGTTACGGAAGATAAGGGGGAGCAGGAGAACGGGACGGACGATCAGGATGGAAGCAGGTTTTCCGTGGATTTTGATGCACTCAGACAGATCAATCCGGATGTGGTTGCATGGATCCGTTTTGATGAACCGGCAGTGATCAATTATCCGGTTGTACAGGGAAGTGATAATTCAGAATATCTGAGTAAGACATTCAAAGGATATGGCAATACCGTAGGAACGATTTTTGTAAATGCTTATAATCATGCGGATTTTAATGACAGAAACACGATCATTTACGGACATTATATGTATAATGGAACGATGTTTAATGAGTTGGAGCAGTATCACGAAAAAAGTTTCTGGGAAAAATACCCTTCCTTCTATATTTATACACCGGATGGCAATGTGGCTACTTATCAGATTTATTCTGTTGGAGTGGTAAAAGATACTTCCGAAGGCTATACATATCAGTTTGCAGATGATGCGGCGTTTGCGTCCTTCCTTGAAGCAACGAAGGCGTCTTCTTTATATGATACAGGTGTGGAAGTAGGAAATGATTCGCAGATTGTGACGCTGTCCACCTGTACACGGGAGGGAAATGATGACAGAACGATCGTACACGGTGTCAGGGTAAATGTACAGCCGGCAGGAGAATAAAAGAGGAGTAAAGAGATGGCAGCAGAAGCAAAATTTGAAGTCGGAGATGTGATCCGGATGAAAAAACCGCATCCGTGCGGAAGCTCAGAGTGGGAGATCCTGAGAGTAGGAGCGGATTTTCGTCTGAAATGTCAGGGGTGCGGACACCAGGTAATGGTACCGCGCAGACTGGTTGAAAAAAATACAAAAGAAATAAGAAAAAAGGCTTGAAACAAAGCCTGAATTATGATATCATACCAACTTGTGATATATTATTTATCCTTGTTCCCGGCGAATCCGGGAGCCAAAAGACCATAAGGAGGTGCAGGACATGAGCAAATATGAATTAGCAGTTGTTGTCAGCGCAAAACTCGAAGACGACGCCAGAGCAGAAGTAATCGAAAAGGTGAAAGCACTTGTTACACGTTTCGGTGGTAACATTACTGACGTTGACGAATGGGGAAAGAAGAGATTAGCTTACGAAATCCAGAAGATGAAAGAAGCTTACTACTACTTCATTCACTTTGAATCTGAAACAACAACACCAGGCGAAATCGAAGAAAGAATTCGTATCATGGATGGTGTAATCAGATATTTATGCGTGAAACAGGAAGCTTAGAAAGAGGCAACGTATGAATAAAGTAGTTTTAATGGGACGTCTGACAAGAGATCCTGAAGTGAGATATTCACAAGGTGAGAACGCTCTCGCTATTGCAAGATATACATTAGCTGTAGACCGCAGATTCAAGCGTGATGGAGAACAAACCGCAGATTTTATTAACTGTGTTGTGTTCGGAAAGAGTGCTGAATTTACAGAACGTTATTTCCGTCAGGGAATGCGCGTAGTGGTTTGCGGAAGAATCCAGACTGGAAGCTATACCAACAGGGATGGTGTAAAGGTCTATACAACAGAAGTTGTTGTTGAGGAACAGGAATTCGCAGAAAGTAAGAATGCTAGCAGTGCTAATACACAGTCTTATCAGGCAGCCCCGGCACCGGCGCCAAGCGCTGATGCAGGTGACGGTTTCATGAACATTCCGGACGGAATTGATGAGGAGTTACCGTTTAATTAAGGTTGAAAGGAGATGTGTACAATGGCATTCGAAAAAGGAAACAGACCGGATTCTCCAATGAAGAGAAGAGGCGGACGCAGAAGAAAAAAAGTTTGTGTATTCTGTGGTAAAGA
>ERZ894220.281-NODE-281-length-50005-cov-8.65584_pt1 | contig 50005 bp, 35 predicted proteins | sample MGYA00380292_ERZ894220 | MGnify/ENA primary metagenome ERZ894220 (study PRJEB32331, sample SAMN06328446) | human gut metagenome | biome: human gut microbiome; feature: stool | host: Homo sapiens | collected 2014-12-05 ... | reverse complement strand
GTGTATGACGGCGTGCATATCCTGCCGTTCTTCACTCCATTCGACGGCGCGGATGCAGGCTTCGACCCCATCGACCACACCAAGGTCGACCCGCGCCTCGGCGGCTGGGACGATGTCGCCGAACTTTCCAAGACCCACGGCATCATGGTCGACGCCATCGTCAACCACATGAGCTGGGAATCCAAGCAGTTCCAAGACGTGCTTGAAAAGGGCGAGGAATCCGAGTATTACCCGATGTTCCTGACCATGAGTTCCGTCTTTCCGAACGGCGCGACCGAAGAGGATCTGGCCGGCATCTACCGTCCGCGCCCGGGTCTGCCGTTCACCCACTACAAGTTCGCGGGCAAGACTCGCCTGGTCTGGGTCAGCTTCACCCCGCAGCAGGTCGATATCGACACGGATTCCGACAAAGGCTGGGAATACCTGATGTCGATTTTCGACCAGATGGCCGCATCCCACGTCAGCTACATTCGTCTTGACGCCGTCGGCTACGGTGCCAAGGAAGCCGGTACCAGCTGCTTCATGACGCCGAAAACGTTCAAGCTCATCTCCCGCCTGCGCGAGGAGGGCGTCAAGCGCGGCTTGGAAATCCTCATCGAAGTGCATTCCTACTACAAGAAGCAGGTCGAGATCGCGTCGAAGGTCGATCGCGTCTACGATTTCGCCCTTCCGCCGCTGCTGCTGCATTCGCTGAATACCGGTCATGTCGAGCCGGTCGCGCATTGGACCGACATCCGTCCGAACAATGCCGTCACCGTACTTGACACGCATGATGGCATCGGCGTGATCGACATCGGTTCCGATCAGCTGGACCGTTCGCTCAAGGGGCTCGTGCCGGATGAGGATGTCGACAATCTCGTCAACGCCATTCATGCGAACACTCACGGCGAATCGCAGGCCGCTACCGGTGCCGCCGCATCCAATCTTGATCTGTATCAGGTCAACAGCACCTACTATTCGGCGCTGGGATGCAACGATCAGCACTATATTGCGGCTCGCGCGGTGCAGTTCTTCCTGCCGGGCGTTCCGCAGGTCTACTATGTCGGCGCGCTTGCCGGCAAGAACGACATGGAGCTGCTGCGCAAGACCAACAATGGCCGCGATATCAATCGCCATTACTATTCCACGGCTGAGATCGACGAGAATCTGCAGCGTCCGGTGGTGAAGGCGCTGAACGCGCTTGCCAAGTTCCGCAACGAGCTTGATGCGTTCGATGGCACCTTCTCGTACAGCGCCGACGGCGATACGTCCATCAGCTTCACGTGGGAGGGCACGACCACTCAGGCCACGCTCACGTTTGAGCCGGGCCGTGGTCTTGGTGTGGAGAACACCGCGTCCGTCGCCACGCTCGAATGGCGTGATGCCGCCGGTGAGCACCGCACGGACGATCTGATCGCCAATCCGCCGGTCGTGGCCTGATTCAGCCTCGCCTGATCCGGTCGCTGCCTGACCGCGCATAAATCCATAAATCTGTAATCGTCCTTCCTGTCACCTCTCCTTCAGGAAGGACGATTCGCATTTTCGTTTTTTCGAGCAATCGTCTTATCGGGAAAACAATTTTCCCGGGAATCAGCTGAAATCCCAGCAAAAACGGGTAAGGTGAGCTTATGTCAAAGATGTCAAAGCTTTTCGATCAAGACAACATGTTTTTCGCCATTATGGGCGTGCTGTTCGATCTGATTATTCTCAACGTGCTCACGCTGTTGTGCTGTATGCGCGGTTTTTCATCTATATGATTCCGCTGCTGGTTTTGATGGGCGCTACGTTGCCGCAATATTGTTGCGCATGAGACTCACACAACCGGTCCGGATGCGAAGCGATAATCGCATCCGGGCTTTTCTTATGCGATATCGATATTGAGATTGCCTCGCATGTTTCTGCTGTCTGACAGGACGTATTGATATGGTTGATTTCGCCGAAAGAATCGCTCGAATGCACTGGTGCAGTGCGTCCGGGCGATTTTCATATGTGCTGAATATCGTGTGACATTTCGAAACGAGCAACGAAATAGAAGCAAGAACGAGAAGCGACAATACAAAACAGGAAAAACAGGAATAGAAATAAGAGATGACTGAAGACAATCAACATAATGCAGGTGAGCAGCAGACTCCAATGCAGCCGCAGCCGCTGCCGGGCCAGGTGTTCGTACGCCCCGGCATCGATGACCGTCCCGATTACGAAAAAACGCTGACCGAAGAGACCAAAGCGGCCCTGAAGCGCTTGGCCATACAGCAGAATCCGCGCGTGCCCGAGGCTTCCAACGAGCGTCCGGAAGTGCAGCAGACCCTCATCAACACGGAAGGCGGCTCCCCGCTGACCGCGTTCGCCCATCTCGACGCCGCCGTGCCGAACCTCGAATCGTCGTTCCTTGACCTGCGCGATCCGATGACCGCGCCCGACGGCACCACGCCCACCAAACCGCAGGTGCATCGCCTCACCGCCGGCTTCGCGCTTGGTGCGCTGCTGTTCACCGCGCCGATGGCCGCGCTCAACTCCGTGCTCATTCCGCAGACCATCAGCCGTCTTTCCGGCACCGACCGCGTCACCGATCTGGCGCTGCTCAGCGTCGTCGGCACGCTGTTGACGTTCCTGATGAACGCGTGGATTTCCGTCGGATCCGACCATTCGTACTGCCCGCTGGGCCGCCGCACCCCGTGGATCATCGCCGGCACGGTGCTGACCGCCACGTCGGTGGCGATTCTTTCCGCATGCGATTTCATGCCGTTGGTCATCGTGTTCTGGCTGTTTACGCTGATCGGACATGCGATGGTATCGATGCCGCTGGCGGCCGCTTTCGGTGAGCGCGTGCCTGACAAGTTCCGTGATCGTGCGGACGCGTGGCGTGGCGTTGGCCAAGCGTTCGGCCAGGTGTTGGGCATTATCGCGGCCGTTTCGATTACGTGGGCTGCCGACGATTCCGGTTGGGATGGCACCACGCGTTTCGCCATGATGGTGTTTGCGTTGTGCCTGGTGATGGCTGGTGTGGCTACGTTGCTGGTGTTGCCGTTTGAGGGTTCCAGCAGCTATTTGCCTCGTGAGGGTGTGAAGAAGGGCGATTATTTTTCGCAGTATCGTCCGCCGAAGGGCGCTCCGAAGTTCTTCATTGCGTTTGCCGCGCGCATGTTTGCCATCGCAGCCACTTCCGGCATTGCGATTTACCAGTGGTATCTTGCGCAGGATGGTTTGGGCGATGTTTCGCAGGTCACCCTGTTTGGTTTGTCCGGAGCGGCTGCGGTTATGTCGATGATGGCCGTTGCCGCGTTCGTCGGCTCGCTGTTGGCTGCGCTGCTGCTTGGCCGCATCGCCCGCGCTTTCAAAGATTCCCGTATTCCCGCGATTGCCGCCTGCTTGTTGTTTGTGGTTGCTGTGGTGCTTCCGTTGACGCCGATCGATAGTGCTATGGCGGTCGCGCTGTATGCGCTGTTTGCAGGTTTCGCGTATGTGGTGTATGACGGCGTGAGCCAAGGGTTGAATCTTGCGACGTTGCCGGATGTGCGTTCCGTTGGTCGTTCGTTGGCTGCGTTCAGTTTGGCGAATACGTTCGGTTCGTTGATTGGCGCTGTCGTTTGCGCGATTGCGATTGCGGTGACTGGCGAGTATCTGCTGATTTTCGCTGTTGCCGCCGGTTGCATGGCTGTTGCGGGCGTGCTGACGTTGCTGCTGAAATGATTTGGATGACCTGAGATAATCCGAAAAACGAATATCAAATTCAAAATTGCGCGTCCACATAGTGAACCTTTAGTAGAAAGGGTCTGTGGACGCGCTTATCTTTACGGCTTAGTTCGAGCGGATAATCCGCCGAATACAAGACTTTGCGAAAGGAGGTTCGCCACGATGAACGGAATGGTTGCACGCGTACTGCTGTCCGCACGAATTATTATTCCGCTTTCGTTGGCGGACTGATTCGAGCAATGCAGCTTCAATCCCTCGCCAACGGAGGCAGGGTTTGAGGCGCGCGAAACACACACGTTGATGGCCCTGCATGCTGCGGGGTCTTTTTGTTGCCGCCCACAAGGCGTAAGGCAACGAAATGAAGACTGCACACAAGAGAATAGAAGAAAGACGTTATCGGCGCATGTTGGGAGCCGGTAACGCATGACAGACGTAACAGGAGTAATCCAATGAGTGCAGTCGAAGCAGCCGCTGGCAAAGCGCAGGCAATGGTGCGCGATTCGGTGAAAACCGTGATCGCCGCTTCCATGGTCGGCACCGCCATTGAGTTCTACGACTTCTACGCATACGGCACCGCCGCTGCGAACTATTTCCCGAAGGTGTTCTTCGGAGACACCACCAATCCGACCGTCGCACTGCTGGCCAGCCTGCTGACCTTCGCCATCGCGTTCATCGCACGCCCGCTCGGATCCTTGGTGTTCGGCCATTTCGGCGACCGCATGGGCCGCAAGACCACGCTGGTGGTTTCGCTGTTGACCATGGGCATCGCCACGTTCCTGATCGGCTGCCTGCCGACTTACAGCCAGTGGGGCATTGTGGCTGTCGCCGCGCTGTGCCTGTGCCGTTTCGTGCAGGGCATCGGTCTGGGCGGCGAATGGTCGGGTGCCGCTTTGGTGGCCACCGAGAACGCTCCGGAAGACAAGCGCGCGCTGTATGGCTCCTTCCCGGAATTGGGCGCTCCGATCGGTTTCTTCCTGTCGAACGGTACCTACTTCCTGTTGGAAACGTTCAACGATGACGATGCGATGCTGGCATGGGGCTGGCGTGTGCCGTTCCTGCTGTCCGCAGTGCTGGTGATCGTCGGTCTTGTGGTGCGCGTGCAGATGGAGGAGACTCCGATCTTCCGCATGGCCCAGGAGCAGAAGAAGGTCGTCAAGTCCCCGTTGACCGAAGTGTTCAAGAAGAGCTGGAAGGAAGTCATCCAAGCCACGTTCCTGGTGGCCGTCACCTACACGCTGTTCTACACGCTGGCAACCTGGTCCCTCGCTTGGGGCACCAAAACCGTCGAGCAGGGCGGCGGAGACCTTGGTTTCACCAATCGTGAATACCTGCTCATGCTGATGCTTGCCATCTGCGTGTTCGCCGCGTTCATCGTCATTTCCTGCGTGAACGCCGATAAATTCGGCCGCAAGCGCGTGATCGTCATCTCGTCCTGCTGCCTCGTGGCATTCGCGCTGCTCTTCCCGTTCCTGCTTGATCCGTCGGTCGTCGGCCAGCGTAACTTCGCCGCCAACCTGCTGTTCCTATGCATCGGCTTCGCGTTGATGGGCACCGCATTCGGTCCGATCGGCGCGTTCCTGCCGGAGCTGTTCGACGCCAACGTGCGTTATTCCGGCTCCGGCATCGGCTACAACCTGGCCGCCATCGTCGGCGCGGCATTCGTGCCGACCATCGCCACTTGGCTGTCCCACCACTGGGGCGTGCACTCCGTCGGTCTGTACCTCGGCGTGATGGCCGTGTGCTGCCTTGTTGCGGTGCTGAGCTGCAAGGAGACTAAGGATGTTGATTTCACCAAGTGATCAATCGCCAAGTGCCGTTTGACCGGCTATTCAGCGACGTGTCAAGATGACATCGACGGAAGCCTTACTAAAAACGTTTGACGCGAATATAACCACTATGTGAACGTCAGCAACCAATATAAAGAAAGCGGGACTAAAACAGTTCCGCAGGAGAGGCGGGGTGGTTCCTCGGACACAATCCGGGGGAGTAATCTCCTAGGAACCATCGCCCGCTGTGAACAACCGAAACAAGAATTAAATATCGCGAGTTTGTTCGGGGATGCAAGTCCCGAATCGCTATAAAAAGAAAAATAAAGGAGCGCCTATTATGGCAGCAACTATCTGGTACGAGAAGGATGCCGATCTGTCCGTGTTCGATGGCAAGAAGGTGGCCATCCTCGGTTACGGTTCCCAGGGTCACGCCCACGCGCTGAACCTGCGCGATTCCGGTGTGGATGTCGTCGTCGGCCTGCGTCCTACCTCTAAGTCCGTGGAATACGCCAAGGAGCAGGGCCTCGAGGTCAAGCCTGTTGCCGAGGCCGTTGCCGAAGCCGACGTTGTGATGATCCTGCTGCCTGACCAGTACCAGGCCGCCGTGTACAAGAAGGACGTTGAGCCGAACCTGAAGCCGGGCGCTGCTCTGGCTTTCGCTCACGGCTTCAACATCCACTACGGCTACATCAAGCCGTCCGAGGATCATCCGGTGTTCATGGTCGCCCCGAAGGGCCCGGGCCACATCGTTCGTCGTGAGTACGCCGCCGGCCGTGGCGTTCCGGTCGTTGTGGCTGTGGAGCAGGATCCGGATGGCAAGACCTGGCCGCTGTGCCTGGCTTACGCCAAGGCTCTGGGCGCTCTGCGCGCAGGCGCCATCAAGACCACCTTCACCGAGGAGACCGAAACCGATCTGTTCGGTGAGCAGGACGTGCTCATGGGTGGCATCAACCACCTGTGCGATATGGGCTTCGATGTGCTGACCGAGGCTGGCTACCAGCCGGAGATCGCCTACTTCGAGGTGTTCCACGAGCTGAAGATGCTGGTGGATCTGGCCAACGAGGGTGGTCTGAACAAGGCTCGCTGGAGCTGCTCCGACACCGCTCAGTACGGCGATTACACCTCCACCGTCATCACTGAAGAGACCAAGAAGCGCATGCAGTACCAGCTCAAGCGCATTCAGGACGGCTCCTTCGCCAAGGAGTTCATGGATGATCAGGCCGCTGGCGCTCCGAAGTTCAAGGAGCTGCAGGAAGAGTACAGCCACCCGCACCTGGAGACCGTTGGTCCGAAGCTGCGCGCCATGTTCTCTTGGAACAACCAGACGGACGCCGATGCCGATATGGCCGAGTCCTTCAACGGCAAGATCGCTCGTACCCAGGTTCAGTGATTTCGCTGTAGCGGCTGCATGTTAAGGGCCGCTGAATAACGTAGTAGCGCAATATGCGCGAAACGTGTTGGAAGCCACCGTCTCACCGCGGTGGCTTCTTTTTGTTGCTGTGTTGTTTTATGACTGGGATATTTCGTATGCGGGATCGCAGTACTGATTGTCGGGGGAGCCGCACGGCTAGGCGTTGGCCCACTTTGTGGACTCAATGCTTATTTAGGAAGGGACGGGAGTAGGATAGACCCCAGTTTGCAGGACAAAATCCATGCACAAAAACACGCGAATTCATCTGCGAATGGTAGAAACCCGAGCGCCGGGAGGCGTTCACCCCACTACATAAAAAGGAGTGCCAAGTACAATGGCTGCACAAATCTGGTACGAGAACGACGGCGATCTCTCGGTCCTCGAAGGTAAGAAGGTTGCCATCCTCGGTTACGGTTCCCAGGGTCACGCTCATGCGTTGAACCTGCGCGATTCCGGTGTGGACGTCGTCGTTGGCCTGCGTCCGACCTCCAAGTCCGTCGAGCACGCCAAGGAGCAGGGTCTGGAAGTCAAGTCCGTTCCGGAAGCTGCTGCTGAGGCCGATATCATCATGATTCTGGCTCCGGATCAGTACCAGCGCACCATCTGGGCCAATGACATCGAGCCGAACATCAAGCCGGGCGCAGCTGTTGCTTTCGCTCACGGCTTCAACATCCACTACGGCTACATCAAGCCGTCCGAGGATCATCCGGTGTTCATGGTCGCCCCGAAGGGCCCGGGCCACATCGTGCGTCGTGAGTACGCCAACGGCCGTGGCGTTCCGGTCGTCGTGGCCGTGGAGCAGGATCCGCGCGGCGACGCTTGGGACATCACCCTGGCTTACGCCAAGGCTCTGGGCGCTCTGCGTGCAGGCGCCATCAAGACCACCTTCACCGAGGAGACCGAAACCGATCTGTTCGGCGAGCAGAATGTGCTCATGGGCGGCGTGAACAAGCTTGTTGAAATGGGCTTCGAGGTCCTCACCGACGCCGGCTACCAGCCTGAAATCGCCTACTTCGAGGTCTGCCACGAGTTGAAGATGCTCGTCGACCTCATGAACGAGGGCGGTCTGAACAAAGCTCGCTGGTCCTGCTCCGACACCGCCCAGTACGGCGACTACACCAACACCTGCATCGACGAGCACGTGCGTGAGCGCATGCAGTACCACCTGCAGCGCATCCAGGACGGCTCCTTCGCCAAGGAGTTCATCGAGGACCAGGACGCTGGCGCTCCGAAGTTCAAGGCTCTGCAGGAAGAGTACGGCAACGTCCGCATCGAGACCGTCGGTCCGAAGCTGCGCGCCATGTTCTCCTGGAACAACGGCAAGGATGACGACGCTGATATGGCCACCTTCACCGGCAAGATCGCCCGTGGCTGATGTGGCTCATTCGGCTAATCGCTGAGTCTTTTACAAGACCGCTGCCCTTACGGGTGGCGGTCTTTTTTGTATGTTCTGTCGCATATTGTTCTAGGATAGATATGTACGGTTTCTTACGGTTTTTCTATAGGAAGAGATGTCATGGTCACTGCGACTGGTCCCGCACCTGGTTCTGAAATGACAACGTCGGCTGAACCTACCGAAGACCGTAGCACGTCAGGAGTTCTGCACGTCGCCGCGATTTTCGCCTCGCATATGGTGTTGCAGCGTAACAAACCCATCGCCGTGTTCGGCGCGCTTGATGCCGATTGCGCCGGACTTGAGGTTTCCGCGGAAATCCGCGATTTCGATGGTTCCGTGATCGTGCAGGCGCATGCGTACGCCTCCAAAGAGATCAAGAACGGTTTTTCACCGTGGCGCGTCATGCTGCCGGCACAGCCCGAAGGTGGCCCTTACACGTTGCGCGTCACCGCAGGCAACGATTTCATCGAATATTATGACGTGCTTATCGGCGAAGTATGGCTGGCCGGCGGTCAAAGCAATATGGAACTTGAATTGCGCAACAGTGAAGACGCCGAGGAAGCCCTCGATAACTGTGCCGATCCGTTACTGCGCTTCTACAATGTGCCGAAAACCGGTGTGATCAATCGCAACGCCGAACATGCGGCAAGCTGGCAGGAATCATCGCCTGAAAATAGTGGCGTAATGAGTGCGGTAGCGTACTATTTTGCGCGAAAACTGCGTGATGAACTTGATTCCGACCTTCCGATCGGCATTATCGACTGTTATATCGGGGGTACGTCGATCAGTTGCTGGACGAGCGAAGATGCACTGAATTCCAGCGAATCCGGGCGCGGCTATCTTGCGCGCTATGAGCAGGCGATCGCAGGTAAAACGCAGGAACAGTTCGATTTGGAGTACGGCGAATGGCAGTCGCGTTCTGATACGTGGAATGCGTCGATCGCAGCCGCCCGCGAAGACGATCCTGATGTGACGTGGGATACGCTGACCCAACAGTATGGCGAATGCCCGTGGCCGCCGCCGATGACGCCGACCTCGCAGTGGCGTCCGTCAGGCGCGTTCCATGCCATGCTGGAGCGCATTGTGCCTTACTCCTTGGCGGGATTCCTATGGTATCAGGGCGAGGAAGACGAGCCATATTGCGGATCCTACCGTGAGTTGCTGGGCATGATGATTGGTGAATGGCGTGCGCTGTGGAGCGAAAGCCTGCCATTCTTGATCGTGCAATTGCCGCAGTGGATTGACAAGAAGGTCGACGAGGGCGACGGCGATCCGATGCTGTGGCCGGTGTTGCGCGAGGCCCAGTGGGATGCCGCGCAGTCCATCGACAATGTGTTCGCCATCTGCACTATGGATTGCGGCGAATACAACAACATTCATCCGGTTGATAAACGTACACCGGGCGAGCGTCTAGGCAATTGTGCGCTTCGCCAAGTGTATGGTATGAGCCGTATTCCGGTGTATGGGCCGACTGTGCTGGGTTTCCGCTGCGACGAAGGCGGCCGCGTACGCCTGTTCTTCCGGTACGCGCACGGCCTGCATTTCAGCGGTACTACGCCCGACAGTTTTGGTGACGAGTTCGCCAAGAGCCTGCCTTCGCTGGTGCGTCTGCCGGAACGTTCCGGTTTCGAGCTTGCCGGTGCCGATGGTGTGTTCCATCCGGCCTACGCCGCGATTTTCGTGGATTGCGATATTGACGATCTGGTCAACGCAAAGGTCAACGTGGTCGATTACAACGCCACGGAATTCGGTATTCCGATCAACAGCCGCAGTATCGGCACGATTACGTTGGCCACGCCGGAAGTGCCAGCGCCGGTGATGATGCGCTACGCATGGCGTAGCTGGGGTCCGGCACCGTTGTTTAATGACAATAAGCTGCCTGCTCACCCATTCAAGCTAGACCTGACCGATCACACCGACTCTGATTACGCTGAATAATCGCGTTAGATAGTTGCGTTGAACGGCTGCGTCACATGATTGTCGATAGTTGACGATGAATAGCGTGCGATTGCTGTGCTTATAGTGTGCTGCAATCGCACGCTTTATATTGTGATTGAAGTCCTGCTGATCGCACGTCAGTCAAATACGAATCAAATACCAGTCAAATAAAAAATCGTTGAAAAATCAACGTTTCTGCGATTTATGTCACCAAAATCGCAGAAACGAATCAAATAAAATGCGCTGCACTGCGAGCGCATAAGCTATTGCCAGAGGTCCGGGCCGAATGATTCCAGGTATGCGGTCAGTTCGGCCGCCATCTGCTCGTCTTCCGGAATGCGCGGGTGACCATCCGTGCCGCAACCGTTGCGTGAATACAAGAAATGTTTCACGTGAAACTCGCCCTCAGCGCGAAGCGTATCGCGGCCGTTGCCGTGGAAGATGGCGTGGAACTGACCGTCACGACCAAGAGCTACGTGCGCGACCTGTTCTGCATGGCAGACAAGGTCGACGTGAAGGCTTCGGTGGCCGAGGGCATGGTCTCGCTGCTTCCGGGCGAAAGCGTCGTGCTGCACATCGCCACCGCCGATGTCGCAGCGCTTGCCGATCCGGGTGCGTTCGCAGCCGCCAACGTGCCGCGTTCCGTCAACGATCTGAAGCGTGAATGGTGAGCTTCCGCGAGTACGCCGTCTACTGAAGCGGTAGAAGAGTGGATAGAGGACTACTGAAATTTCAGTTGACGTGTTCGGTTGAGTAAAAACATAAGTTGAAGCGCCGCCAACCTTAAGAAACGAAAGTGTTGTGAACGCTGACTTTTCAAGAGGTTGGTCGGCGCTTTTACTGTACGATGTAGATGAACCGTTTAAGTTGCGATTTAAGTTAAGAAGAAGGACACGGACATGCCTATTCAAAAAAGCAAGGTGACGATTTTTGACGTTGCCAAGGCTTCGGGAGTCTCTAGTAGCGCCGTTTCGTATGCGCTCAACGGCAAGTCTGGTGTTTCCGATGTGACTCGAGACAAAGTGTTGAAGGTCGCACACGAACTGGGATGGAAGCCGAATGGCGCGGCACAGGCGCTGGCCAAGGCGAAGACGCAGCGCGTGGGTCTAGTGTTGGGTTACGACCCGAAGCTGCTTTCCGTCGAATCCTACATGATGGAACTTATTTCCGGTCTTGGCGCCGAGCTGGAAAAATACGATTATTCTCTGCTGGTACGCATGGCCGTGGGTGAGGACGCGAAGCTTTCGATCATCGATGATTGGATTGCTACTGGCAACGTCGACGCCATGCTGCTCGTCAATGTCGAGCTTGGAGACCCTTGCGTTGCCTTGCTTGAGGAGCATGAGGAGATGCCGGTGCTTGCCATTGCCGATGCCTCCGTGGTCGGCAATCTGCCGAGTCTGTCAAGCGCCGACGCCGATGCCGTGCGCCGAGCGGTGCGATACCTGTATGATCTCGGACATCGTCAGATCGCCCGCGTCGGCGGTCCCGAATCGCTTGCGCACTCGTATATTCGCGATTCCGCCTTTGCGGACGTCGCTTCCGAGCTGGGCATGCGTTATCGTTGCCTGCACACCGACTACACGCCGGAAACCGGTCGCGAGGCCACGAAGCGCCTGCTGGCGTTCTCTGAGCATCCGACGGCGATCATCTACGACAATGATGTGATGGCGTTGGCTGGCCTTGGCGTGGCAGCTTCGCAAGGCATCAAAGTACCGGAGGAAATCTCCATCATGTCGTGGGATGATTCCCTCATGTGCACCGCGGCGTATCCGAACCTGACCGCCATGGGCCGTGACGTGGTCGATACCGGTAAGCAGGCCGCCGGATTGCTGCTCAAGCTGATCGGCGGCGAGCGTGTGGGGCATCTGATGGAAGGGCCGTACGAATTGCGTGCCCGCGCTTCGACCGGTCCCGCTCCGGCAGCGGAATAAGATGCGATGATGAGTTAATGCGATGATGAATTAAAAAATTGCGATTGCGCATTTGCTGCGCCCCGACAAGGGCAGGATGAAAGCGAGCAGCGAGCCGATCGCGGCGATCGCCGCAAGGGTTACGCCATACAGGATTGCGACGGTGTTGCCGGACTGCTTCGACAGGTACCACAGGTCGAACGGCGCGAGTCCCCAGAACAGCCCGGGAATCGCGGATTGGAAATCAAAATCTGAAATCTGAAATCGTAATCTGAAATCAAAAAGCGCCCGTGCCCCTCGCTTGAGGCATGGGCGCATTGTTGCCTTACGACTTCAGGCGCGCTTCTGTGTGATCTGATAGGCGGCGAACAGCACGACCAGCCAAATCACGCCGGCGACCACTGCGATGCGATAGCTTGCGGAGAAGCACATCAGCACCACGACCAGCAGCATGAACGCGATCACCACATACGGCGTCACCTTGGCGAACGGCAGCTTGAACGCAAGTTTGTCAAGTGCTTCCTGGCCCTTCAATCCCTTCAAATCATTCGGACCGTCGCCGGCGGCGACAACGCGACGGAACTTAATTTCCGTAATCATGATCATGATCCAATTAATCGCAGCGGCAATCGTGGCAATCGACATCAAATAATTGAACGCGAAATCAGGCCACACGAACACCACCACCACGGCGATCGCAATGATGATGGCCGACGTGATCACACCCCCGACCGGAACGCCGCGCTTGTTCAGGCGGCCCAGATACGCGGGCGCATTGCCCTGCTTCGCCAACGAATACAGCATGCGCGAGTTCGCGTACAGGCCGGAGTTGTACACGCTCATCACGGCGGTCAAGCATACGAAATTCAGAATGCCGGCGGCCGCATGCACGCCCACCGAGTCGAAAATCTGCACGAACGGGCTGGAATTGCCGTCGATCGTGCTCCACGGCACCACGGCCATAATCACGCCGAGCGCGCAGATGTAGAACACGAGAATACGCCAGATAATGCCGTTCGTGGCCTTCGGGATGGTGGTGCGCGGATTTTCGGTTTCGCCCGCGGTGATGCCGATGAGCTCGGTGCCGCCGAAGCTGAACATCACCACGACCAGCGCCATCAGCAGGCCGGTCCACGTGCCGTCCGCATTGCGAGACATCAGGCCATGCGGCAGGAATCCGCCGTCAACGGTAAACCAGTTGGCGAACGACGCGCGAATGCCCGAAGCGGTCGGCACATTCGCGATGATCACATACAAACCGCCGAAAATCATGGCAAGCACGGCCACGATCTTGATGATGGCGAACCAGAATTCAAATTCGCCGAACTTGTTCACGCCCATAAGATTCAGCGCCGCGATGGCCACCAGGAACACCGCCGCCGACATCCACTTCGGAATGTTCGGGAACCAGTAATTCACGAACGAGCCAACCACGGCCAACTCCACCATGGCCACGAGCACGTAGTTGAACCAGTAATTCCAGCCGGAAATAAAGCCGGCTCGCTTCGACCAGTACTGCGTGGCGTAATAGCTGAACGCGCCCGCCTTCGGATCCTCGACCGCCATTTCGGACAGGGCGCGCACGATCAGGAAAATCGCCAGACCGCCGATCAGATAGGCGAGCAGAATGGCCGGGCCCGCCAGCTGAATCGACTCGCTGGAACCATAGAACAGGCCGGTTCCGATAGCGCCGCCCAATGCGATCAATTGAATATGACGATTCTTCAAAGACTTGCGCAGCGTCGGCGGAACCGGCACATCGTCGGTTTCGCGCGGTTTCTTCGCAACGGTTGCGTCGCTCATGAATGCTTCCTCTTCTTGGGTGCCTCGGCAATATTCGGCAAATTCGGCAAAAGTTTGGCGATCTTGGCGATGTTGCGTTCGGCAGTAGTGGTAGGTGACGCGCCTATGGTTTTTGGTATGGCGCGTCTTCCCCGATTGTAGCTGTAGCGCGTGGATTCGGTTTCATAGTGTTCAATAGTTCGATAGTTCAATAAAATGAAGGTTTTGGGAGCAATGGTTGGTGCTGCTTGAGCGCTACGGGCTGGAGGTCGTCATGGCATTCATCAAAGACATGGTGCGTATGTGGTTGCATGCGTGGAAGCGATTCATCTCCATCGCACTGATCTCGTTGCTGGGCGTCGCCGTGCTTACGGGCATTTACGCGGGCTGCCGAGACGCTTTTCTTGCGACAGATCGTTTTTTCGACACCCAAGGATTGCACGACATTCAGGTGTTGTCGACGGCCGGATTGACCGATGACGATATTGCCGCGCTCCGTAAGGTTTCTGGTGTTGCGAAAGTGCAGGGCGAACGTTCGCAAACCGTGACGGTCGATCTGAACGGCAAAAAAACCGTGACCATGCAGGAGATCGGCACGAATGGCATTGACCAGCCGTATCTGCAAAGTGGCCGTATGCCTGAAAAGTCCGGCGAGATTGCGGTGACGCGCAAATTCATCAAGGATTCCGGATATAAAAAGGGCGACCATATTACGGTGACGCCGCAGGATTCGGCGTCTTCTGCTTCTTCTGCGGCGTCTTCCGTGTCCGATTCTGCAGAATCGGACAACCAAACGGGCGAAAACGGGTCCCAGTTGTCCGATTCTGCAGAATCGGACACGCAGGATGGCAAAAGTGCCGCACGGGTGACCGATTCTGGTGAATCGGACAATCAGGCACCGAGCTTCCCCACCGAACTGACTATTGTGGGCGTGGTGCTTGACCCGCAGGATCTCACCAATCCAGACGGCTATTCGGGTACGAACGCGTTCCGTTCCTCCGCCACCAGCGACTACACGTTCTTTGCGCCGTCCGACGGTGTGACCGGCAGCATGTACACGGCCGTCACCATTCTCGTGAAAGGCGCCGCCGACAAGGACTCGTTCAGTGACGTGTACGACGACACCGTCAGCGAAGTAGCTGACCGCATCGACGGCACGGTGCGAACCAATCGCCAGAAAGCGCGTCATCAGGAACTACTCGACGCTGGAACCAAACAAATCGACGAGGCGAAAGCGCAAACCGACAAACAGTTCGCCGCAGCGCAACAGCAGATCGACAGCAATCGCAGCCAGCTCAATCAGCAAATCGACCAAATCGTCAATATGCAGGCGGGCGCGGCTGCAGGATCCCTCGACGAAACAACCCGTGAAACACTACGTGAAACGGTAATTGCCGCAAGCCCGCAATTAGCGGAAGCCAAAGCGCAACTCGACCAGGCGCAATCGAAATTGGACCAGCAGAAAAAAGACACCGAACGGACACTGCAATCCAAGCAAAACGAGCTGGAAGACAGCATTCCGCAAGTGCGTTGGTATGTGCAGGACCGGTCGCAAATCGGCGGATTCAGCTCGCTGAAATCTGATCTGGAATCCATCCAATCGCTGGGCAACGCATTCCCGATCGTGTTCTTGCTCGTGGCGGTGATGATGAGTCTGACCGCCATGGCGCGCATGGTCGAAGAGGATCGCGGGCTGATCGGCACATACACAGGGCTCGGCTACGGGCGTCTTGCGGTCGCCTCACGATACCTGTTGTTCGCGCTGTTCGCCTGCCTGATCGGCGGTGGACTCGGCCTGATCGCAGGCTTCCTTGGCATTCCGGCGTTCCTGCTCGTCGTATTGCGAGGCTTGTATGTGATGCCGGACGTACGCTTGGCATACGACTGGCTGTATGGAACGGCCGGAGTCGCGCTGTTCGTGGTCGGCGTGCTTGCCGCAACCGTGTATGCGTGCGCGCAGGAAATGCGACAGAAGCCGGCCAGTCTCATGCGTCCGAAAGCGCCGCGTGCAGGATCGCGCATTCTACTGGAGCGTATCAAGCCGTTGTGGAATCGCATGAGCTTTCTCGGCAAAGTCACGGCACGCAACATTTTCCGCTTCAAATCGCGCCTGATCATGACGGTCGGCGGCGTGGCCGGCTGCACCGCGCTGATTGTGTGCGGACTTGCGATCAACGACACCGTTGCCGCATTGGGCGCGAAACAGTATCAGGACGTGTATCAGTACGATTTGATGGTGGTCGCGAACGATGATGACGCTGATGCGATGCGGCAGAAAGTCGCTTCGGATGGTCGCGTCACGTCGAGCATGGACGTGCGCGTTGAATCGGGTGATTTGACCGGCGATTCGGGGAGCGAAAGCATTCAGCTGGTTGCCGTGCCCGACAGTGAACGCAGCGAGTTCGGCAAGATGGTCACGTTGCAGCCGGTGCGCTCCAGTTGGGTGGATGGTGCGGCCGATACGGTAAGTCTGGGCGATGACGGCGTGATCGTATCGCAGTCCGCGGCAAGCGCGATGGGCGTCAAAGCGGGCGGTATGGTAACGCTGACCAACGGTGACGATATGCAGGCCGAAGCGCATGTCAGCGCGGTGATCCGCAGTGTGATCGGATCGGACGTGTATGTGAGCGAAACCTATTATCGCCAGCTGTTCGATACTGCTGCATCCGGCACGTCTTCCGCATCTTCCGCGTCCGATTCTGGAGAATCGGACAATCAAAACGGCGAATCCGGTACCTCGAATGGCGCATCGTCAAACGGCCAACAATTGGTGTGGAACGCCATGTATGCGAAGCTCAAAGGTTCAGGCGAATCCCAGGCCGCCTATGCGGAAAAGCTGGAAGACGACGATGCGGTCATGAAAGCCGTGAGCTGCGCGCACATGGCGGAAAGCTTCAAATTCGATCTGATGGGTGCGGTGGTCGCGCTGATCGTGGCGCTCGCGGGCGGGCTCGCGCTCGTGGTGTTGTTCACGCTCGCCAACACCAACGTGTCAGAACGTGAACGCGAGATGGCCACGCTCAAGGTGCTCGGATTCTTCGACAAAGAGGTTCACCACTATGTGAACCGTGAAATGATGGTGCTCACCATGATGGGCGTGGTGCTGGGCTTGCCTCTCGGCCGTTTCGTCGGCGGATTGCTGACGGCTGCGTTGAATATGCCCGCACTGTATTTCGAAGTGGAATGCACGCCGTTGAGTTATGTGATTGCGGCCGGCGCGACCATGGCTTTCGCGCTGCTCGTGCAGTTGTTCGTGAATCCGGTGTTGGATCGTATCGACCCGATTAGTTCGCTCAAATCCGTCGAATAGGCGCATGTCTGAATGTCCGATTCTCCAGAATCGGACAACTAGACGGGTAAAAGTGCGTTACGGTTGTCCGTTTCTCCAGAATCGGACACTTAGAGTGCCGGAAAGGCTCGGATTCGCGTTTCAGTTCTTCGGATAACGGTAGTTGTGTGGCAGTTGCGTGGTGAGCTGCGGGTCCAGGCCGAGTTCCTTCAACTGCCGGTCGATTTCGCGGCGCGCACGTTTCACAAGTTCGGCTCGATATTCATCGCCATGTCCGGCATTGCTATGTGCCGCATCGCCATGTCCCATCGTTCCCATCTTCTCCAGTGCGTCCAATGTTTCCGCCATACGCTTGAGCCGGTCCTGATGGTGCAGCAGCGCACGCACCTGCGCATGTTCGTGCACGATCGTCCGCCAATCGGATGGTGTGTGTGCAATCTCCCGAACCGCGGTGACCGGATGTACGTCGGCCACCTGATATGTGATCGAGCCAAGCAGCGGCATTAGGAACACCGTAATCGCGCCGGCTGCGACCAGTGTTGACGCGGTGTCGCCTTGCATGGTGCCGACCTTCACCGCCAGTGACGTGACGGCGACGATGATCGGCAGCGCGGTCGTGCAATACAGCGCTACGGTGACGCGATGATGCGATGACAGCGGATTCTCGCGTTTGTCGAGCGATAGCGCAACATATACGGGCACCGCGCGAATCAGCATGAGCATTACGATGAACGCGACGAGCAGCGCGGGTCGGCCTGCCACGGCGCGCACGTTGATCGCGGCTCCTGACACCACGAAAAACACAGGAATAAGGAATCCGTAGCCGACGCCTTCCAGTTTCATTTCCAGCGACTTGCTGCCGTCGGGGATGATGTAACGCAGGATGAAGCCTGCGGCGAACGCGCCGAGCACCGCGTCAAGTTCGAACAGTGCAGAAATGGTGACAAGGAAGATGAGCAGGAATGTGGTCAGTCGCATGAGCGTTTGCGATGACGTGTTCGCGTTTTCCGTAAGGAAACGGTACAGGCGATGGCCGGTTTTCAGTGCTTTCGTGGGTAGCATTGCGCACAGTAGACAGATGGTAAGGAACGCGCCGAGCACGAGCATGGTCTGCCAGCCGGTTCGGGTGGATAGCAGGATGGCCATGGCAAGGATTGGGCCGAGTTCGCCCCACGTTCCGTACGAGATGATGGCGTCGCCGATGGGGGTGCCTTCGAGGTTGCGTTCCTTGAGAATCGGCATGAGTGTGCCGAGAGCGGTGGTGGTAAGTGCTATTACCGTGGCGATGCCGTTGATGCCTTGCTTTGCGAAGAATGGAAGCAGGGTCACGACGAGTCCGGCGAGCCCCAAGGTGATGATCCATGTGACAAGGCCGACTTTGCCTTGATGTCCGGCGAGTCGTTTCGGGTCGATTTCATAGCCGGCGAGCAGGAATAGGAACGCCATGCCGAGTTCGCTCAAGAGTTTCACGGCGTCGTTCACCTCGATTACGCCCAGTCCGTACGGGCCGAGTGCGGCTCCGGTGACGAGCAGCAGCACAGTTTGTGGAATGAACCTTCCTGGAATCAGCTGTGCCACAATCGGGCTGACGGCCGCCACCGCCATGATGATAGTCAATGAAACGAGCTCTTGCGTCATGTTTCTAGCCTAGTGAGTCTGCATGACGATGTTCAAGGACGTGATGCCCCATGATGAGCCAAAGGGCACTCTGGGGCAAGGTTAAGTTTTTGTAAATTTTATGGGGGGGGGGTAATTCTATGAGCGTTACTATCTGTGCAAAATGGCGGAACTGTTTTGTTTTGAAGATGGAACTCCTTCTTTTCATTGGGGGAAGGGTGGGCTTTATTCGAGGGTTTTAACGAGGGTGCCAATGGGAAAGCTCCGATACGATTCTGAACCAAGCTGTTTAGGCAATATAGGGGGAGGGAAGAATGGTTGATGGAAAATTCACCGCAAAGGAGCGCGCGTATTTGGCCAGCCTTCCCGCAGTGGAAAGCGTGAGCGCGTCGCATATCCGGTATGCCGACAGTTTCCGCATCGAAGTCATGTGCAGATACAATGCGGGCGAATCGCCGGCCGCCATCTTCCGCGAGGCGGGTCTCGACCCGAAACTCATCGGATACAAACGCATTGAGCGGTGCATTGCACGCTGGAAAAAGCAGGAGGAACGAGACCGCCGCAACAGCAAGCGGGTGGACCGCGACGACCTGCGCGTCATTCGGCATCATGATCTTATGCGCGATGATGCGCAATCGTCGGCAACGGAATCGCAGGATGCGCTTTCGAAGCTCGCCCAAGCGCAACTCATCATCAACCAATGCGACGAATTGATCGCGAAACAGGCGTTGCGCATCGACGAACTGGAACGTGTGCTGCGAAAGCTTGTCGGGTGACGGCACGGTTGCGTGAGATGGAGGAAACGGCGGAATGGCATGACGGTCGTTGGCCGTCACCCGAAGAGGCTCCGATGGGTGGTCGACTTTCGTTGGAAAGTCGCTTTCCGTCGTTCGAAGAGGCGATTGACGTTGCCGACGAAATGCGTCAACGACGTCACGCTCGCGGCAAAACGCTGGCGATGCGTGCGATTGCGGCGCTGTTGATTGTCGCTGCGATCTGTATTGGCGGTTTTCCGGCGATGTTGCAGTATCGGTCGGCGCGTGATCTGTCGGGAACGTCGGTAAGATCCGCGCAGACGGTTGCGGGCTGGCCGTATCCGCAGGCGGATGACGCGTTCGCCGCGGCCCAGGACTATAACAAGCGGCTTGCGCAGTCCGGACAGCCGATTTTAGGTGAGGCGAAGGATCCGTTCGCTGATGTGCGTGGAGGATCGCGTGCCAGTGTGTCCGATTCTGGTGAATCGGACAATCAGAGTGGTGCGGGTACAGGCGCGGACGCCGGTTCCGCGGACGCTGGTTCCGCAAGCGCCAGTTCGGCGGACGCGGAGTACCGGAGTCTGTTGGATTCCGGCGGTGGCGTGATGGGTACGATTCGCATTCCGAAAATTTCCGTGAGACTGCCGATCTACCATGGTACTTCCGAATCGGCGCTTGCTTCGGGCGCGGGCCACCTGTACGGCAGCAGTTTGCCGGTCGGCGGCAAGAGCACGCATGCGGTGCTCACCGGGCATCGTGGACTGGTCGAGGCGGCCATGTTCACGCGGCTTGATGAAATGCGTGTCGGCGACTACTTCTACATCGAAGTGATGGGTCGAACGTTCGGCTATCAGGTGGACCGTATCACGGTGATCGAGCCGAACGACACGTCGCAGCTGAAAATCGTGCCTGGTGAGGATCGCGTGACCCTGATGACCTGCACGCCATATGGCGTCAACACGCACCGTCTGCTGGTTTCGGCCACACGTTCCGCCATTCCAGATGAGATTCCCGCCGAAAACGACGCGGTGAAGGATGCCCGCGCGATTGGTGCGATCACAGGTATTGCGACTCTCGTAGTGGGCGCGTTGTTGGTTTGGTTGCGACGCAAGCCGTGGCATATTCGCAGGCATGCTGCTTGGTGGCCGAAGCGTGGCTGATTCGGTTACATTTGCGTGAATAATCGCGCTTTTCGCACGTTTTTCCTTTTGTGATGTCGGGTGATTGCGCCGTAGGAAATGTGTTGCAGGGATTTTGTTGTTGCGCTGTTGCCAAACCCCGACTTTCCCGCACGTAGGGTGTGCGCGCGATTGTTTGATTTCCTTTAGTTTTCAGGGTTGAAGCAGTGTCGGATTGCTCCAGGCGAGTCAGTGGCGCGATTCGATGAGAGACGTGAATTAAGGGGATGCATATGAGACATGCGCACAACGAGGCAAAGCCGAGGGGAAGCTTTGTTCAACGCATGGTTGCGGCGCTCGCTGCGATTGCCATGCTTGGCGGCTTGGGTTACGTCACCACGTCTTCCGCCATTGCGGAAGACGACCAGAATCCTTCCGGTGACACTTCCACCTTGCAGCCTGCGAATAGTAAAATCATTGCCAAAATCGAAGGTGGAGACGGTGATCAGTATGCGTTGCATTTGACTGCGTCCGGCGATAGTTCGTCGTCCACGGTTACGACCGCGGTGCCTGCCGATATTGTGCTGGTGCTTGACAAGTCCGGCAGTATGAAAAACAGCAACCGTGACACGAATGCGAAAAACGCTGCCACGGCCTTGGCGAGTAAGCTTCTGACGGCCGCGAATGCCGCTCTTCCGGCTGAGCAGCAAGTACAGATGGCGGTGGTGACGTTCAGCGACAGGGCGCGAACAACTTCGCAGTTCACGACTTCCCCTGGCGCTATCGGCACGGCCGTCAGTGCGTGGCCAAATGGCGGAACCAACTGGGAAGACGCCCTGAAAACAGCGAACGATCTGTCGTCGGGACGTTCCGGTGTGCAGAAGCATATCGTCTTCCTGTCTGACGGCAATCCGACCTTCAGAATCACATCCTATTCCGGATGCTTCAAGTGGAGTGGGTTCGGTCAGGGATGGGAAAGCCATCCTGAATACGGGACACAGGCGGAGTGCGAGGCTAACAATAAGTGGTTGGACCAGTCCTACCAGTGGAAAACCGACCCGGACGGCTCGGACGGAAACATCCACGGCGAGGGCGATGACGATAGCTACGGCTACAACTATGCGGCCGCTCTGTCGGAAGCCAACGAACGCGGGAACGCAGCCCTGTATGTGGTGAAGGTTTCGGCCGACGCCAATAAGATGAGCGACCTAGCCAAAGAAGCGAACGCCGTCACCGGCAAGGAATACGACGGAACGTCCGCGGAAAATCTGACGAAGGCATTCGAACAGATCTACAACACCATCACCACAACCGCGAAAATCAGAGCGTATTCCATCACCGACACCCTGTCTCAATGGGTCGATCCGGTCGATTTCGCCGATGTGGCAAACGGCACCGATATCACGCGATATGTGACGGTAACCAACAATGGCACAACCGTAAGCGGATATACGGCCGTCTACAACGTCGACGACAACGGCAATCGCACGATTACCGTGACATTCAACAATAGGAACGGCATAATCGTCGACAAAAACGAAACCATCGACGTTTCCTTCAAGGTAAAACCAAGCGACGCCGCATATGCGGATTACGCAAGCAAGCAGCAATACCCGGACACGGGAGAAGCCAATACCGGCAATGAATCCGCAGGAAAGCAAGGATACTTCTCCAATGCCGGAGCGCATCTGAACTACTGCGTGGTCACGTCCGTTAACGACCAGGAATCGGAATGCACCCAACAGACGCTCGACTATGCCAAACCGGTCGTGCAAGTCAGACTTGGCCAAATCACCATCAACAAGGTGTGGTCCGACGGTGCGAGCAAGCATGCGAGCGACGCGGTGACGGTCCAATTGCAGCGCACGAAGACCGGGGAAGCGGCCGCACAGGCTGAAAAAGTAGGCGATATCACGTTGAACGCGTCGAATAATTGGACGGCCACGATCGGCAGATTGCAGCCCGGATACACCTACAGCGTGGCTGAAACGTCGGAAGACAGCCGCTACGCGGTCTCCTACCAGTATGGCAATGCTGCGAGCAACGCGACCGGCGTGGACCTCACCAAAGCCATGGTCTGGCAGAGTGACGGCAACGGCGGCAACATGACGGCCACATTGACCAACACGTTGAAGAGCGCGACGCTATCCAATGTGATCACCGTGCAGAAAATCCTAGAGGGGCGCGACTGGAAGGCAGGCGATTCGTTCGATTTCGAACTGACCGCAGACGGCGACGCGCCGCTGCCGGCCGATTGCGCGCAACAGGCGCAACAGTCGTGCAAGGTGACGGTCGCCTATGATGCTGATTCCCCGGATAGCCAGCATTCCGCAACGTTCGGTGACATCACCTACAACGCTGGAAAAGCCGACTACATGTACACCATTACGGAAGGCAACGGCAATATCGCAGCCCTGCACTATTCGGGCGCGAAATACCAGATTGTGGTCGCCGTTACCGAAACGAACGGCGCATGGACGGCTTCGGTGAAATCCGTGACGAAACTGCTCGACGACAACGGCAAGAACGTTTCCGAATCGCAGAAAATCGGCGATTCGATCGCATTCACCAATACGTATGTGGCGGTGTCGGCGTTGCCGTTGACGGGCGGAACCACGGATCGTCAATGGCTGCTGGTTGGCGGCTCGATCGGCGGACTCGCAGTACTGCTGGTTGGCGCGGCTGGCGTCTGGAACAGCAGGAAGCGTCTCGTCTGAGACGGTTCCTCGGGCTGGACTGCCCTACCAACCTTCACGGGGCGGTCCAGCCGCACATCACAAATTTGTGGATCCGGAGCATGTTGGGCTTCAGATCCCGTTAGCAAAAACAAACACAGCATCAACAACACAATGAGAGGGGATTCTCATGAAGATGAGGAAACTTTTCGCCGGTATCGCCGCCGCTGCGACGTTGCTGGGCGGCATGGCCCTGAGCGCGGCAAGCGCACAGGCTGACGGCAGCGGCACTGTCGTCACTAGTAAGGTGAATTTCACATTCACTGCTCAGGACGCCAAGCAGCTGACCAATCGTAAGCTGGACGACTACAAGATCGCTGACTACGTGCAGTACGGCACTGGTAGCAATGCAACGTACGGTGTGCAGACTGCCGGCACGGTGACGGATAACTCCGGCATCAAGGCTGCGCTCGAAGCTGCTGTTGCAGGCACTAATAAGACGGTTCCGACCGATGGCGGCGATCTGATGGCTTGGGCGCTCGCCGAAGGCGTGCTGTCTGTGGACAATTCTGCAGATGGTGCATGGAATAATAGCGCTTCCCGTAAGTTTGTGGAATCGCTGAAGACCACGACTGACAAGCTTGGTACCGCAGAAGAGGTTGATTTGGGTGCTGCCGCTAATGGCACTTCCGCTACTGTGACGCTCCCTGCAGGCCTGTACCTGTTTGTGGACGCGGATTACTCGGTTGGCACCAATGGAGCTGCCACTCCGTCTATCGCAATCCTCGTTGGCTCCGGTAACGTTAAGGATGGCGTGCTGAATCCGCTCACTGAGGCAACTGTGGCCATTAAGAACCAGACCACTGCCGTGACCAAGAAGGTGAATGGAGGGGACGTCATCACCGCTTCCGTTGGCCAGAAAGTGACATACACCATTACGAGCAAGGTGCCGCAGAACACGCAGTACTACAGCGATTACGGCTACACCTACACGGATACCCCGTCTGCTGGCCAGACTGTGGATTTCGATTCCCTTAAGGTGACGGTCGGCGATAAGAGCCTGAACAAGGGTACGGATTACACCGTGGCCCAAAACAAGAATGGCACCTTCACCGTCACCATCAGTTCCATCCAGAAGCAGACCGCAGGTGCACTCATTACTGTGACCTATGCTGCCAAGGTTACTGAAGCGGGAGCCTCCGGCAGCAAGGCCGTGACTAACGCGGTCGTGCTCTCCGACAATGGTGCTGAAGCTACTGACAGCACTACCATCACCAATAGCGGGTTCTCCTTTACCAAGACCGACGCTCAAGGCAATCCGCTGGCCGGTGCTACGTTCACGATCCGCGTTCCGGGTGTGGATGGTTCGTTCACCGCCACCTCTGACAAGACCGGCACAGTGACCTTCAAGGGTCTTGCAGATGGCACCTACGAAGTCAACGAAACCACGGTTCCGAATGGCTTCCAGCAGAGCCTCAAGGCCAAGTTCAATGTCATCATTGAGAATGGTGAGGTCAAGTTCAAGGGTACGGATGTGTGGGGCCTGGCTCCGAAGGAGTCTTCCGATAAATACCAGGTCAAGAACGTGAAGAACGTCACCCAGCTGCCGCTTACCGGTGCTGCGGGCACGACCCTCTTCACCGTGGTGGCGCTGCTCGTGGCAGGTGCCGGCGTTACCATCGCACTCAAGTCGCGCCAGCGCGTGCGCTGATACGCGCTCAATCGCTGAAACAATAAGCGAAATAAGCGGGCATTCGCGGAAACCATCCGTGGATGCCCGCTTTTCGTGTCTTTTCGTGCCTTTCCATACTTTTTAGGGGTGAAGGTTTTGCACGGGGCAATACGGGATCGAAGCGGGTGAAATCCGGTACCAAACGGCGAAATCCGGCATGAAAAAGGTATCCGCAAGTGGCAGTTGGGTGGCAAAACAGTCGTTAAAAAGCAATCATGCAGGGGTTGCAGGTGGGGGCATCTCACGACAATGGCACCCTACAATCGCAAGCACATCCATGAAAACAGTGGAAAGGCGGGTGTCATGGCACGAGGTGGGGGAGCATTCAGCGACGAGGAAATCCAACTATTGCGCGGACTGCCAGCAGTCGCCAACGTAACGCGCAATCGCATCACCTACGCCGATTCGTTCAAGCAAGTGTGCACCATCCGCTACTTGACAGGCGAATCGCCAACCAAAATCTTCCGGGAAGCGGGACTTCCGCCGGATCTCATCGGATACAAGCGCATCGAACGGTGTGTGGATCGTTGGAAAACGTCGGCCATCAAATCCGTGACCGGCAGCGGCAACATGAGCGACAGCGAGATCATCGCGCAACTCGTCAACCGGTATGAGCATGCGTTCGTGATGAGGCGCAACCTCGATAGCATCACCAACAGGACGATGGAACATATTCCCGTCAAAGCGCAAGGCGACGACGGCATCGACGTGGGAACCGCGAGCATCATCATCAAACAGCAGGCACGCCGTATCGACGAACTGGAGTGCGCGAACGCCGAACTGCGCGGGCAAATCGCCGCCACCGCCTGACCCAGACCATCGTTATGCCGCGTAAGTGTCTGATTCTGCAGAATCGGACAAGCGAGGCGCGATTTGTGTCGGACAGTTGGGCGTATCTCACTTATATATGGCAGTCAGCCTGCGGAAATACGCCCCAAACGTACCCCCTAAGTGGTGTTTTGCCGTGAGCAAGTGCCATATATAAGCGAGAAAGTAGCGGTCAACCTCGTGAATCTGCCATATATAGGCGAGATAGGGCGGCAGGGGGGGTATGGCGAGGCGAAAATACGGGAATAAGGTGGTCGGATGGGCACGGTTGACCACAAACGGGATGCGCCAGTGCCGCAAAATCTGCGTACGTGCCCAAAAACAAAGCTTCGGCGGGCGCAATGTGCGGTTCGCGGGGTAGGGTAGTGAACATTATGACTTCCGAGAACACCAATTCCGCGGGCTCAAGCGCCGCGCACATCAAATCCGTCGAAAGCCTCGACCAAAGCAACGAAATGGAGCGAGGCCTGAAAAACCGCCACGTCCAGTTCATCGCCATCGGAGGCACCATAGGCACCGGCCTGTTCCTAGGCTCCGGCAAGTCGATCGCACTGACCGGCCCGAGCATCATTTTCGTGTATATCGGCGTTGGCCTGATTATGTTCCTGCTGATGCGTGCCATCGGCGAAATGATGTACAGCGATCCTAGCCAGCACACGTTCATCAACTTCATCACGCGCTATCTCGGCCGCGGGTGGGGCAAGTTCGCCGGCTGGACGTATTGGATCGTGCTCATTCTGACCGGCATGACCGAAATCACCGCCGTAAGCACATATTTCGTAACGTTCTTCGGCACATTCGGCATAGACCTGAACTCGTGGAAGTGGTTGATCGAACTGTGCTTCCTCGTAGCGCTCACCGGCATCAATCTGATTGCGGTGAAAGTGTTCGGCGAGGCGGAATTCTGGTTCTCCATGATCAAAATCACGCTGATCGTCGGTCTGATCGTCACCGCCATCGTGATGCTGATCATCGGCTTCAGCTACCCCGCCACGCACATCGAAGGCGTGGACGGCACGGTGTCGGGTGCCACGGTGAGCCTCACGAATATCACCGACGGCTTCCAGCTCGCGCCGAACGGTTGGATGAACTTCTTCATGAGCTTCCAAATGGTGTTCTTCGCCTACCAGCTCATCGAATTCGTGGGCGTCACGGTGTCGGAAACGCAGAATCCGCGCGAGGTGCTGCCGAAGGCGGTGAACGAGCTGATCATGCGTATTCTGATCTTCTACGTGGGCGCGCTGATCGCGATCATGGCTATTGTGCCCTGGCGTAACTTCCACGAGAATTCCGATGGCTCGTTCGGTTCGCCGTTCATCATGGTGTTCAAATATGCGGGTCTTGATTGGGCCGCCGCCCTGGTGTTCTTCGTGGTGATTACGGCTGCCGCGTCGGCGTTGAATTCGCTGATTTATTCGGCCGGTCGTCACTTGTATCAGCTTGCTTCGGATTCCGAGTCGCCTGCGATGGCGCGTTTGGCTGAGGTTTCCGACCACAAGGTGCCTGCGAAGGCGATCGTCGCTTCGGGTTGCATGATTCTGTTCTCCCCGATCATCAACGCGATTCCGGGTATTTCCGGCGCGTTCGTGCTATTCGCTTCGGCCGCCAGCGCTGTGGTGATTTTCATTTACGTGCTGACGATGCTCGCCCACCACAGGTATCGTCAGAGCAGCGATTTTCTACCGGACGGTTTCGTCATGCCCGCTTGGCAGGTGTTTGATTGGATTGCGATCACGTTCTTTGTGCTCGTGTATGTCACGTTGTTCCTGTCGACGGACACGATTGGTTCTGCGATTGCCGGTCTGATTTGGCTGGTTGCGTTTGGCGGATATTGCCTGCTACACGAACGATTCCAGAATCGCGATCTTAAGGAAGCCTTGCAGCAGTAGCGTTTGCAGGTAACGTAGGATACAAGTAAGGGGCGTTTGCCGAACGTGAGTGCATCACGTACGTTCGGCAAACGCCCCTTTCAGCATGGTCTTTGCGCGAATCCCCATTACGGGATCCAGTGCAAATCAGCCGATGTAGTCGGCCTCGTTCGTCGGGCTGGACGGCACGGCATGATCTTCCGTAACCTTGCCCAAGCCAGACAAATACGCTTCACGACCCGCTTCGATCGCCTTCTTGAACGCGCGTGCCATCAGCGGAATATTGCCGGCGGAAGCGATGGCCGTGTATGCCATCACCGCGTCCGCGCCCATTTCCATGGCTTCCGCAGCCTGGCTCGGACGGCCAATACCAGCGTCGATGATCACCGGAACATTGGAGTTCTTGATGATCACTTCAATGAAATCGCGTGCACGCAGACCCTTATTCGAGCCGATCATCGCGCCGAGCGGCATTACGCAAGCCGCACCCGCGTCTTCAAGACGCTTCGCCGCAATCGGATCGGGGAACATGTACGGCATGACCACGAAGCCTTCTTTTGCCAGCTGTTTCGTGGCTTTGATGGTTTCCTCATTGTCGGGCAGCAGATACTTCGCCTCATGTTCGATTTCCACCTTCACGAAGTCCGTCTGGCACACTTCGCGGGCGAGACGTGCAATACGCACCGCTTCCTCGGCATTGCGTGCGCCGGACGTGTTCGGCAGCATGGTGATGCCTTTCGGAATGTAGTCGAGCAGATTGTTTTCGGTGGTACGGCAGCGACGCAACGCCATGGTGACGATCTGCGTGCCCGCGTTCTCAATGGTCGCCTTGATGAGGTTCAGATCGTAGCGGCCGGAACCGAGAATGAAGCGGCTTGTGAACTTGTGTCCGCCGAGGATCAACGGATCGGCGTCGCCGGTGGCGATTTCGTCATATGCGTGCGCATCCGGTTCCGGCAGCAGTGCGGTGTTCGTGGTGGTGCCGACCAGCTCGTCGAGTGTGGCGTTCGGTGCTGCCGCGAAGTCCTTTTCCGCGGTGGTGATCGTGTTTTCGGTGCTCATGGTTAATCCTTACTATGCGATTAGTGTTGTGTCATTCGTTGCGATTTGCGATTGCAATTGCAATTGCGTTTGTGTTTGCGTTTCGCTGTCAGGCGTCTTCTTCGCCGAGAATCAAGCGAGTGATCATATTGGCTTCATGGCAGGCGACCACACCCACGCGCGGTGCCATCAGACCAGCGCCCGGCACCGGAGCGGTTTCGCCGTCGCCGCAGAAGTAGAAATTCTTCGAAACGCGACGAGTATTCACCAAATTGGAACTGCGGAATCCCGCCATTCCAGAAGCGCTCACCAGCTTCTTGTCCGGCAGATTCTCAAGCACGGCGTTCACCAGCATCGTCTTGTTTTCCGGCACGTCGAACGCTTCGCAAATAATGTCTTCATTGCCGAACAGTGTCGGCACGTTCTCGTCGGTCACTTTCACGGTATCAATGGTGATATCGATAAAAGGATTGATCTGACGCAAGTTACTGCGCAATGCTTCCGTCTTGTACTGCCCAAGATCCTTCAAAAAATACTGCTGACGATTCAGATTCGTCATATCCACGCGATCAAAATCAATCAAATGCAGGTGACCGACGCCAATGCGGGTCAACGCCACCGCAATCGTCGATCCGAGACCGCCGCAGCCGCAAATGGCCACGTGCGCCGCGTCGAGCTTGTCTTGCGTGGCTGCGGTATGACGATCGAGCAGGGCCGCACGGATTTCTTCGCGGCTGACGAGCGTGGTCGGGTCGGGCTGATTGTCGAAAGCGTGCTGGCGGGCGCCGATCTGCGCCTGCGATGCGGATGGTTCAAAAGTCATGGTTGTTCTCGTATTCTCGTTTTCCGTTCGTGCGTTGTTTTTGCCGGGTTGGTTGTGTTTTGTATGTTCTTGCGATTGTTACGCGTGCATTGTGCCGGTCGTAATCGCAAGAAATTTTGAAAGTGGTTCAGCCGCCCTGCACGAACGTGACGATTTCCAACGTATCGGTGCCCTTGAGCTGCGTCTGCGCACGCTGGGTGCGAGGCACGATCTCACCATTGAGCTCGACAGCCACGCGGTCGGCGCGCAGGCCCTTGCTTTCGATCAGTTCGGCCACGGTGATCGGCGTGGCGATGTTCTCTTCCTTACCGTTGATGATCATTGCGGTTCCCTTCTGTGTCTGTCGTCACACATGCTTCCTGCACTCCGGATGCCCGTTTCTGGTGAATCGGACATCCGGAGGTTCATTGTTGGTCTTTAAATGTCCGATTCTGCAGAATCGGACACGCACGGCATCTATTTCAGTCCACGGATGTCCGTTTCTGGTGAATCGGACACGTAGACGCTTGTTCGAGCCGCTTGTGCGTCCGTTTCTGCAGAATCGGGCACTCAAGGTTGGTACGAAAAAAGGGTCGCCGAAGGAACCGTACCCTATGAGGTGGTGCGCCCCTCCGTGACCCTAATCACGCGATATTCGGTTATCGCGAACGGAAGATGAGATACGTCTTGCGGCGTGAACAACCCGTCTCCTTACGGCGGCATTACCCGCATCAAGTCCTCGGTCGAAGCTCTATGAGCTCCCTCTCAGCCTTTCGGCTCCCGTTCGGTTGTGCCTTCATCTTCGCGCACGCGCCCGACAAGCTTGCGCCGGTTCACGTTGGGTTAGTCTTGATGTGAACATGTGCGAATCGGCTGAGTGCTTGCAAGGAAGGGGAAGATGATGATGGACGGCGAGTTGGCAGGATTTGCGATTCCTCGGCTTGGTATGGGAACGATGGCTTTGGCGATTGAGGGGCGCCCGGATCGCGATACCGCGATTCGTACGATTCATGCCGGTTTGGACGCGGGTGTTCGCTATTTGGACACGGCTTGGTCATATTATCTGCCGAGCGAGCCTGGCACCGGCACTGCGGAAGACCTTGGCTACGGCGAAAAGTTGGTGCGTGATGCGCTCACTTCGTGGAATGGCCCCCGAGATGAAGTGCTGGTCGCCACCAAAACCGGCTATCGCCGTACTTGCGAGGCCGTCGCGGCCACTGATGGCACGTATGCGGTGGGTGCTGATGAGAGTCGCCCGCAAAGTCAGCGTTTGCAGGCCGAAGGCAGCCGTTACGGTTGGATTGCCGACTCCCGCCCCGAAACCATGATTCGTGACGCCAAGGAATCCGCACTGCACTTGGGCGTCGATACGCTCGACCTGTTGTATTCGCATGGCCCCGACCCCGCGGTGCCTTACGAAGACCAATGCGGCGCGTTGAAGCAGCTGCTCGACGAAGGCGTGATCAAATATGCGGGCATCTCCCGTGTGAATAACGAGCAGATCGATCTTGCGCGCGGCATTATCGGCAGCGGCTTGGTCGCCGTGCAAAACCAGTTCTCGCCGTCGCATCCCGATCCGGAACATACGATGGAGCATTGCGCCGAATTGGGGCTCGCTTTCGTCTGTTGGTCGCCGCTCGGCGGATTCCTCGATACGTTCGATCAGAGCGCGTACGATCCGTTCCGCACGGTTGCCGCGCAACGTGGTTGCTCCTACCAGCGTGTGGTGCTGGCGTGGGAATTGACTCGTTACGAACGTCTGTTCACCATTCCCAGCGCTCGCAATCCGCAGGAAATCAACGATTCCTTCGCTGCAACGCAACTTCAGCTCACTCAAGAAGAGCTTGCGATGCTTCCTTGCTGATTATCGTTTCCTTTTTGGGCGTTTTCCTGTACTTGCACGTTGCGATCGAAAAATGTTTACAGTAAAAGATATTATCGAGACATAACTGATGGGCATCGAATAAGGCGAGGTGAAGCGTGGGCTTCGAGCGGGAGTCGTTTGACAAGCTGATGAAAGTGGTCTGGGGTAAGAAGTCTCAGATGCAGCAGGCGATGTCGCGTGATTCCAAGGGCGAGCCATTCATTATTCGCGAGCTTGAGTTCAAGGGCGCGCAAACGCCTTCGCAGTTGGCTACCGCGTTGAAGGTCACGTCGGGCAGGATTTCCACGCTGTTGGCTGCGTTGGAAAAAAAGGGTCTGATCGAGCGTGAGGTCGATCCTAACGACCGACGCATTGTGCATGTGAATCTTACCGAGCAGGGGCGGGCGAAGGCCAAGCAGCAGCGCGAGGATATGCGCGACGCCGTCTGCTGGGTCTTTTCGCAGATGGGGGAGCGTCGCACGCGCGAATTCGTGGATCTTACCGAGGAATTTGCCACATACGTGACCATCTGCATCCCTGGCCAGCCCCGCCCCACCGCCGAAGAAGTAAAGCAAGCCTTCGCAAAAGCCGAATCTGAAGATCCTGCGTAGGGACTGCCTACCACGTAAGCGAGCGACCGGCATGCGCCGCTCGCGACTGTAAGCTTGGCCAAACGGCCTTGAGTGTGTCGCGAATGGTATATGTTGGCCGCGCGCGACCGAGCTGAGAAGAATCGCTCTCAGCAAATACACAGAAATATGAGATTGTCTTACACTGTAAGTAATTAAATATCGTAAGACAATTCAATAGGACTTATGTAAATCATTAATCGCAATTCGATCAACTCATGTAGTTGATCCAACCAATCCATCAATCGCAAAAACTTCAAACGCAACACAAGAGAAGGAATCCAAGCATGTTCCGCATTATGCGATACCTCTCCAAAGCGGAGATAGGCCAGATGCTCATTGCACTGGTCAGCATCGTCGGGCAGATCTGGCTTGACCTGACCCTGCCGGACTACATGTCCGACATCACCACCCTCGTGGAAACCCCCGGCAGTGAAATGCACGATATTTGGATCGCCGGCGGCAAAATGCTGCTTATTTCGCTTGGATCGGCAGCATGCGCCATCATCACCGGCTATTTCGCGGCACGCATCGGCGCATCGTTCAGCCAGCGTCTGCGTTCCATGGAATTCCGCAAGGTAGAATCATTCGGACCGGCTGAAATGAGCCGATTCTCCACAGCCTCGCTGATTACGCGTTCCACGAACGATATTACGCAGATTCAGATGTTCATCACCATGGGATTGATGATGATTGTCAAATCGCCGATTATGGCGGTTTGGGCCGTCTGCAAGATTGCGGGAGACGGTCTCGAATGGACGCTCGCCACCGGCATCGCGGTAGTGGTGCTGCTGGTCTCCATTACAATCCTCATGGTTCTCGTCATGCCGAAGTTCAAGTCCATGCAGCGACTGACCGATAACATCAACCTTGTGGCGCGCGAGAACCTCACCGGCCTGCGCGTGGTACGCGCCTACAATGCCGAGGATTACCAGGAAGCCAAGTTCACCAAGGCCAACAAGGAACTCACCGACACCCAGCTGTTCACCAACCGTGCCATGGCCTTCATGATGCCGTTGATGAACACCATCATGAACGGTCTTATGCTTGCCGTGTACTGGATCGGCGCCTACCTGATCGACGCGGCCGACGCGGCCGACAAGCTCACCACCTTCTCCAACATGGTGGTGTTCTCCAGCTACTCCGTGCAGGTGATCATGAGCTTCCTGCTGATGAGCATGGTGTTCGTGCTGTGGCCGCGAGCGGACGTGTCCGCACAGCGCGTGCTCGAAGTGCTCGACACCGAACCGCTGATCACCGACGGCACCCGCAGCGACGCCGGCGAAGCAGGCAAGCAGGGCGAAATCGAATTCCGCAATGTTTCCTTCACCTACCCGGATTCGCGTGAAGCCATGCTCGAAGGCATCAACTTCACTGCCAAGAAGGGCGAAACGGTCGCGTTCATCGGCTCCACCGGCTCCGGCAAATCCTCGCTCATCAACCTCGTGCCGCGTTTCTATGACGCGACGCAAGGCGAGGTGCTCGTCGACGGCGTGAACGTGCGCGACTACACGCTCAAGGCATTACGAGACAAAATCGGATATGTGCCGCAACAATCCTTCCTGTTCAAAGGCACGATCGCATCCAATGTCAGCTATGGCGACAATCCGCTCGACACCACCGATGCCGGCATCGTCGACATGACCGATACCTCGACCGCGGCCGGCAGAAAGCGCGAAAAAGAGCTGATCGCAACGCAAAACGAGCATCGCACACTCACTTCGGAACAGCGCGCCGACGTGCGCAACGCATGTGAAGTTGCACAGGCGACCGAATTCATCGCAACCAAGGAAAAGCAGTACGATTCCGCGATTTCGCAGGGTGGATCGAACGTGTCGGGCGGGCAGAAACAGCGTCTGTCGATTGCACGTGCCGTCTATCGTCATCCGGAAATCCTGATTTTCGACGATTCCTTTTCCGCACTTGATTTCAAAACCGACCGTGCCGTACGCGACGCGCTCGCCAAGGAAGCGAAAGATTCTACCAAACTAATCGTCGCGCAGCGCATCGGCACCATTATGGACGCCGACCGCATCGTGGTGCTCGACGACGGCAAGGTGGTCGGCCAAGGCACGCATAGCGAACTGCTGGAAAACTGCGATGTGTACCGTCAGATTGCGCAGTCTCAGCTGAGCGAAGACGAATTGAACGGCGGCAAGTCGGGCGAAAGCAAGCTGCCGGGCGAAACCGGCAAACCGATTGAAACCGGCAAGCCGTCCGTCGAAAGCGAATTGAACGAAAGCGAGGGTCGCTGACATGCCAGGAGGACCTATGGGACGCGGCCGCAGAGCCGCTGAAAAGCCGCAGGATTTCGGCGGTGTGATGAAGAAGCTGATGCATTTCTGCCGCCACTACATTCCCGCCATCATTGTGGCGCTCGTATTGGGCGCGATCGGCACGGTATGCCAGATCGTCGGCCCAGACAAGCTCAAGGACATGACCAACGAGATCGCCAAAGGCCTGCCTGCGCTGGTCAACGGCAAGCCGGTGCTCGGTGCGATCGATATGGACGCGGTCACGCACATCGCATGGCTGCTGGTGGCGCTGTATGTGGGCTATGCGGTGCTGTGCTACGTGCAAAGCTGGATGATGGCGAACGTCACACAGCGCACCGCACAGGAGCTGCGCGAAGCCATCAGCGTGAAGATCAACAAGCTGCCGCTCAAGTATTTCGACAAGGTCAGCTACGGCGACGTGCTCAGCCGCATCACCAACGATGTGGACGCCATCGGCCAGACGCTCGGCCAGTCGGTCGGCTCGCTGATCACGTCGGTCACGCTGTTCGTGGGCGCGCTCATCATGATGTTCTACAACAATGTGATTATGACGGTGTGTGCCATCGTTTCCAGCCTGGTCGGTCTGCTCATCATGGGTGCAATCATGAAGGTTTCGCAGAAGTACTTCTCCCGTCAGCAGATCGCATTGGGCGATGTCAACGGTCACGTCGAAGAGATGTACGCCGGCCACACCGTGGTCAAGGCGTATTGCGGCGAGGCTGATTCGATTCGCGCGTTCGAAAAGTACAACGGCGATTTGTACGATTCGGGATGGAAGAGCCAGTTCCTTTCCGGCCTGATGATGCCGTTGATGAATTTCGTCGGCAATTTCGGCTACGTGGTTGTGTGCGTGGTTGGCGCTGTGCTTGCGATGGATGGCAAGATCGAGTTTGGTGTGATCGTTGCGTTCATGATGTACATTCGACTGTTCACCCAGCCGCTTTCCCAGTTCGCGCAGGCATTCCAGAACCTGCAGCGTTGCGCGGCCGCTTCCGAGCGCGTGTTCAGCTTCCTTGAAGAGCCGGAGATGGCCGACGAATCCGACAAGCAGGCGCTGCTCGGCGTGAACGGCAAACCGGTGCGCGGTGACGTTGAGTTCAGTCATGTGAAGTTCGGTTACGATCCGAGCAAGACGATCATCAACGATTTCTCCGCTTCGGTGAAGTCCGGTCAGAAGGTTGCGATTGTTGGTCCGACCGGTGCCGGCAAGACCACGATGGTGAATCTGCTGATGCGTTTCTATGAGATTTCGGGCGGTTCGATTGCGATTGATGGTGTGGATACGAAGTCCGTGCCACGCTGGAACGTGCATGACCAGTTCTCCATGGTATTGCAGGATACGTGGGTGTTCCGTGGAACAGTGCGTGAAAACATCGCGTATTCGAAGCCGGACGTCACCGACAAGCAGATCGAGGACGCATGCAAGGCCGTGGGTCTGCACCACTACATCATGTCGCTGCCGAATGGCTATGACACAGTGATTGACGACAAGGCCACGCTTTCGCAGGGTCAGAAGCAGTTGCTCACCATTGCGCGAGCCATGGTTGAGGATGCGCCGATTCTGATTCTCGACGAGGCCACCTCTTCGGTCGATACGCGTACGGAAGAGCTGATTCAGAAGGCCATGGACGCGCTGACCGTGGACCGTACGTCGTTCGTGATCGCGCACCGTCTGTCCACCATCCGCGATGCGGACATGATTTTGGTCATGAACCATGGCGACATCGTGGAAAGCGGTACGCATGAGGAGCTGCTCGCCAAAGGCGGTTTCTACGCCGACATCTACAACAGCCAGTTCGCCCTCACCGACTGATTCGCCGTTCTGGCTGGCTGATTCACAGGAGCCGCACGTCCCCAAAGACGTGCGGTCTTTGTTTATTTCGGCTGGTATTCGGCTGTTATGCGGATCGCAGGAAGAGTTCGGCCGGGAAGTTGCGGCTGACTGCGATTTGGCGGGATTCGTCCAATGTTGCGTATGTGAAATCGAACGTGCGTTGCAGTTGTGCTACGTCGGAAACGAACAGGGCCGTGGCCAGGCCGTCCGCAACGGCGGTGGGGTAGTCGCGTGCAAGATTGAGCGTTGCGTTTGCTGGAACGTATGCCCAGCTGGCTTCGGTTTGTTGCGCGGGCAGTCCGTCGATGGCATTGAGCAGATGATGAATGGCGATTTGGGTGCGCTCGTTGACTGCCACGTTCCAATGGCGTCGGCTGGGTGCGCTTGCGCACAACGCTCCGTTCGCAATATGTGCGATTCCGATTGCGTGGGACTGATCTTCCGGATCCTCAAGTGCGACGGAAATGGGCTGTTCCGCATGAATCAGCAAATCACCTCCCGCATCAATCACGAATTGTGACGACTGCAGCATGCGCCCGAGCAGATCGACGAGATAGCCTTTGCCGCAGGCGCCGAAATCCAACTGCACCGGCTCATGCGTTACCAATGTGGTTCCGTGGCGGGTCACATCGCGTCCCCAAACGGCGCGTCCGCGCAATGCGCCCAAATGCTCGGGCGCATCTTGTGTAACCGTGAAACTCAGCGACGCATCGTATCCAAGTCGAATCAAATCCTCGCCGACGCACGGATCAATCGCGCCGGAAGTGGCGGAAAATAGCGCATCATACAGATCGAACAGCGGCGCGCACCAATCCGGAAAATCGAAACTTCCGCCATGCTCGGCCTTGCCGATCGCCGCAATCAGCGAATCATTGCGGAATCGAGACAGCACGTGTTCGTAATCCTCAATGAGCGATTCCATTGCGGAACGCACCTTGTCGTCGATCGGCGAATCCACGGAAATCACCATACCGGTGCCGAGCGCCCTATAAAACGCCGTGACAAACGGCATGCGTTGCGTCAAAGAATCCATGCCTCCGATGCTACCCGCCCATTTCCTCCAGCTACTGGGGGAAATGGGACTTTCGCGATGGGGCGCATGGTACAGTTGCCGGCAGGGCGTCAACATGGAGGTTGATATGGGGAACGTCGAGAATGCAAGTGCAGCCACGCGCACAACAAAAACGGTGAAGAGCCTGCCGATGCCCAAAGTCTGGGCTTTCGCCGTCGGCCAATTCGGCTGGGCGCTACTTTCCGGCATTATTTCGAATTGGCTCGTCTACTTCTACCAGCCTGACAGCGAAACCATCTCGCAAGGGCAAACCGTGTTCGTACCGCAAGGTCTTGCCGTACTCGGCGTGTTGACCGTAGTCGGCGGCATCACCGCGTTCGCCCGCTTCTTCGACGCATTCGTGGATCCGGCCGTGGCAAGTCTTTCCGACCGTTGCACATCAAAATCCGGTCGTCGCATGCCGTTCCTCAAATTTGCGGCCCTTCCGCTCGCCCTCGTCACCGTGCTGGTGTTTTGGAGTCCAATCAACGATACGAGCTGGATCAACGGCGCGTTCCTGTTCGTCACGGTGATCGGCTACTACATTGCGCTCACGTTCTACTGCACGCCCTACAACGCGCTGATCGCCGAGCTTGGTCACGATTCCAAACAGCAGCTCACCATCTCCACCGCCATTTCGTTCACGTGGGTGGCCGGCACCGCCATTGCATACGTGGCACCGGTGATTTGGGCTGGTTTCGTGCCGGGCTTGGGGCGTGTGAACGCCATTCGTTTGACGTTCACCATCATGGCGGCCATCGCATTCGTGTGCATGCTGGTTCCGCCGCTCACCATCAAGGAACGCGATTACGTCAACTCGCAGCCCACGTCCGAATCGACCATCGAATCGTTGAAGCAGACGTTCGGCGACGGCGAATTCCGCAAGTTCGTCTGCTCCGACGTGGTCTATTGGGTTGCGATCACTACATTCCAGACTGGTTTGCCGTTCTTCGTGACAAGCCTGCTCAAACTTCCCGAGACCACGACCACCATCTATTTCGTGCTCATGACCGCAGTGTCGGTGCTGTTCTACATGCCGGTGAATGTATTGGCGAATCGTGTTGGCAAGAAGCGGATTCTGCTGGTCGCTTTCGTGATTTTCACATGTGCGTTCGCGTTTGCGGGCGCGCTTGGCTCCGGTCTGCTCGCTGCGATTCCGCCGATGGCGCAGGGCTTGATTCTCTCGATTGTCGGCGCGATTCCGATGGCCGCGTTCGGCATTCTTCCGCAGGCGATTGTTGCGAATATTGCCGACGCGAGCTCGAAAACGACCGGTCAGGATCGTCAGGGCATGTTCTATGCGGCTCGCACGTTTGCGATGAAGATGGGTCAGTCGGTGGCGATGCTGCTGTTTACCGGCGTGAGCACGATTGGCATGGCGTCGGGCGCCGGCTATCGCATTGCGGCTGTTTGCGCCGCGGTATTGTGCGGCATCGGCGGTGTGGTGTTCGCGTTCTACAACGAACGCAAGGTGCTTGACGTGCTCGAATCCTGATTCCGTCCGTGCGCCCGCTGGCCTCACGATTTTGTTTTTCGTTGCTTTTTCGGAATCGTGAGGTCACCAGGGCGGAATCGTGAGGTCAGAAAGTCCAGCTCCATCCCAAATCCCCCAATTCCCGAATCTTCCAATCGCACGAATATGCATGGAGAGGAACGGCGAAAGCGCCTCAAAAAATCACTATGTGAGACGACTCGCGCGGATTACAGAAAAGAAGAATGGCGGAATTCCGCCATTTTAAAGGTTTCTACAACAAAACTGCCAAAAAATCAAGACTGTTCTTTCGATTTTTTTCGTTTTATCTTGTGAAGTCGGTGCGCACTGTGCGTATGGCAAAGGTGGCGCACTCGTGAATCGGATTGTGAATGGCTGAGAGAGGAAGCGGTCTTATGTCATCCTGCGATACGCAGCGGGCTACAAGTGTGTCCGGTCGCCTTGTCGCGTTCATTGCGGCATTGATGATCGCGTTGACCACGCTTTTCGCGACTACCGCAGTTCCGCAGCCGGCAATTGCCGCCGATGACGGTCAAACGAATTTTGATTCCTGGACTGCCGCTGCGAAGAACATCGAAGACCAGCTTGCGACTGCCGAAAAAGACTACAATGACGGCAATTACGGTCAGGCTGGCACCGATTTCCAGACTGCGCATTGGATCGGTTACGACGCATCCAACTTCTCGAAAGTCGTCAACGACACCATCAGTGCCGACAAGCAGAAGGAACTGCTGCAGCAATTCACCGATCTTGAAGGTCTTGCCTACCAGCAGGACCAAGGCGACGCCATCGCAGCCAAAATCGACGCGCTGACCGCCGAAATCAACGCAACCGCGCAAACGCTTGACGCGAACGCCGACCTCGCCAATCCTAAGGAATATGCGAAGCAGCGTGCCGCGCAAACCGCGGAAGAGCGCAAGAAGCTCGACGCGGCCAAGAAGAATTCATCCAAAGGCAAAGGCGACCGCACGTGGAGTGAGGTTGCCAGCGAAATGACCGTCATTCTCGACCAGGCATACGAGGCTGCCGCTGCCGGCAAGGGCGACGAAGGTGCCACGCTGGTCAACAACGCCTACTACCAGTACTACGAGAAGCTCGGCTTCGAAAAGAACGTGATGAACGTGATTTCCGGCGATCGTGTTTCGCAGGTCGAATACCAGTTCAAGATGACTCGTAAGATCATGCGCGACGGCGGTTCCGACAAGGAAATCAAGCAGCTCGTCGACGATTTGAAGAGCTGGCTCGTGGAAGACGCGGCCACCCTGGACGGTGGCGCGTCCGGCAATGTCAACGGCTTCACCAAGCTCGTCACCAGCTCCGCCGGCCAGGCGTTCCTCATTCTGATCCGTGAGGGCTTCGAAGCGCTGCTGGTGGTGGCCGCAGTGATCGCCTATCTGGTGAAGTCCGGCAACGAGCGTTTCACTAGGTGGATCTACCTTGGCGTGGTCGCAGGTCTGGCCGGTTCCGGTTTGGTCGCCGTACTCTTTACGTTCCTGTTCGGCGGTTCCGGCCCGGTTCAGGAGATTTCCGAAGGCGTGTGCGCGCTGATCGCCACCCTCATGCTGCTGTGGACCAGCAACTGGATGCTCAACAAGAGCTCCGTGGAAGCGTGGAACAACTACATCAGGAATAAGACCGAAGCGGCTGTGGCCGGCGCGCAAAGCAAGGTCGAATCCGGTCAGAGACTGGGCTTGGGCATGATCGCCTCGCTTGCCATGTTAAGCTTCCTTGCCGTGTTCCGTGAGGGTGCCGAAACGGTGATCTTCTACGAGTCCATCTACTCCATGAGCCAGGATGCGCACGGCATGTGGGTTGGCGGTCTGGCCGCCGCCGCGGTGCTGATCGTTATCTTCCTGATTCTGCGATTTACTTCGGTGAAGATTCCGATCGGCCCGTTCTTCCTCGTCACTTCGATTGTGATGGCCGCATTGGTTGTCATTTTCGCGGGTGGCGGCATCCACGCGCTCATCGAGGGTGATCTTATTGAAGGCACCTACTTGAGCACTGTGCCAACTAACGATTGGATCGGCTTGTATCCGTACATCGAAACGATTACGGCGCAGGTGATTGCCGCGATCGCGGTGATTGTGCTGTTCGTGGTCGGTTTCATCAAGAAACACAGGATGAATTTGGCCGCGCAGACGGAACAGGCTAAGTAAGCGCCAATCAATAATCGCAAGTAAAGATTTAGAGATTTCCATAAGTTTCCAACGTTCCTCAAGGAACCAAAGAAAAGGAAGAGAACACAATGAAGAATAAGAAGATCGCCGCCCTGCTCGGCATCCTGCTGGCCGGCTCCATGGCCTTCTCCCTGTCCGCATGCGGCAATTCCGACAATGCCGCATCCAGCGGCAAGTCCAGCGCCTCCACGTCGGAGACCAAGGGCGCCGACGACTCCAGCTCCAGCGATTCCGGCGCGGGCTTCGAGGAGATCCAGGTCGATGAGAACCATTCCGACCAGGAAGTCGGCCCGCTGACCGTCAACGCCGTGTACTTCCAGCCGATCGATATGGAACCGTCCGGTATGGGCCTGAAGGCTGCCGACGCTTCCTTCCACCTGGAAGCCGACATCCATGCCAACGAGAAGGGCACCGAGCTCGGCTATGGCAAGGGCGACTTCGTGCCGGACCTCACCGTGAACTACGAGATCATCAACAACGCGAACAACGAGACCGTTGGTTCCGGTACCTTCATGCAGATGAACGCTTCCGACGGCCCGCACTACGGCGCCAACGTCAAGCTCGACGAGGCGGGTTCCTACAAGCTCGTGCTGAAGATCGAATCTCCGGAGAAGAAGGGTTGGATGCTGCATGTTGATCCGGAAACCGGCGTCAAGGGCCGCTTCTGGACCGAGCCGCTCGAGGTCACTTTCCCGGAGTGGAACTACACCCCGCAGGAGTGGTGATCTGAAACGTGAGTTCCGGCGCATGCCAAGCGAAATGGTTTGGATGTAAGCCTGAATTCATGTTGAGATTCAACTCGTGGTTAACGCCGTTCACGTATCGCGAAACGTATGCAAGTAGCGCGAATATGGGTACGGCGTTCGCGGTTGCCTGGATAGTCGTTCGACGCACTCAAGGCCGTTTGGCCGAGCCTACGGTCGAACAACCATCCAAGCAACCGCTCTCTTGCGTTTGAGGGGATACGCTTTTGGGAGATAACGCGCTTTTGGGGGAATCTTGGTAAGGGGGTTCCTTTTGCGTGCCGAATTCACTAGGCTTTGACAGGGATATACAACGAAAGGTGTGAGATGCTGACGCAGTACGTCACGGTGTTGCAGGGAACGCTGGCACCGGCTTTGCTGATTATGGCGCTGAACGTGATGCTCACGGTCGGTGAGGGGCGTGACAAGCCGTTGAGCGCGTACTGGTGTCTTGCGGGCTTCATTATTGGATTCGCGGGTGCCATTGTGTTCGCCGCGTTGCGTGCATCCGCGATGATCAATCAGCGTACGTTCGTCAATTACCCCACGTTGTGGTGTTGTGTGATTTTCGATATCGCAGTGTTCGTTGTTGTGCTGTTCGCACGTCGCATCACTACGAATTGGCATGATCATCGCGCGTTGCTCGATATTGCGAATGCGATTGGCGCTCTTGCGATTGCCGCCACCACCTTCCGTGCATTGCCTGATGTTATTTTGCGACTTACGATTTTCGTGGAGCCGGGAGATCCGATTTTCACTTCGGATATGCTGCTTCGTGCGCTTGGTTTCGCATTGGGTGCGGCCACTGCGATTGTTGCGGCGTTGATTTTCCGTACGATGCGTTCCACTGCGATTCGTTGGTCGTTCACCACGGCCGTGCTGCTGCTGATTGCGCTGCTGTTTGTCTCGCATTTCACTGATCTTGCGCAGATTCTGCAGTCCAAGCGCATCGTTCATTTCCCTACGGAAGCGTTCCTGGCGTTGGTGTGGTGCATCAATCATCAGCGTCATATGGTCATTGCCATGGTGTTGGTGTTCATCATTCCGGTGGTCGCCAGCATTGTGATGGGCTTCAAAATCAAGCCGGAAGGCGCCAACGAGGCCATTGTGCGATCGCATATCGCGTTCCGTCGCCGTGCGAAGGCTGCCGGCGCATGGAGCCTTGTTGCGATGATCGGCATCACGTTCGCGCTCACGTATGGTGTGGCGCAAACGAAGAAGGTCATTACGCTGTCTCCGCCTGAGGATTATTCGCTGAGCGACGGCGTGGCCACCATCAAATTCAGCCAAATCAACGACGGTCACCTGCATCGCTTCCAATACAAGGCGAAAGACGGCACGGTGATGCGTTTCATCATCATCAAAAAGAATGGTGGAGCGTACGGTGTCGGTCTTGATGCTTGTGATAACTGCGGTGACGCGGGCTATTACGAGAAGGATGGCAAGATCATCTGCAAGAAGTGCGATGTCGCCATCAACCTCGCCACTATCGGATTCAAGGGCGGCTGCAATCCTGTGCCGTTCGATTATCAGGTTGAATCCGGCAAAATCGTAATTCAAACTTCGACGCTCGACGCATTGTCGACGCATTTCCAGTGAGCGGAAAGAGGTAGTCATGTTCTTTTTTCGAATGATTTTCCGCTCGTTCAGCAGGCAGTTCAAACGCAGACTGCTGATCGCGGTCACCGTGTGCCTGTCGGCCACGGTCAGCGTGGCCATGCTGGGCGTGGTGTTCGACGTTGGAGACAAGCTGAACGCGGAACTGTCGACGTACGGTTCCAACATCACCGTGCAGCCCAAGGCCGATGCCGTCGTCAACGACCTGTACAACACGGGGGGTGACGCGAATAGCAACGTTTCCGGCACTTCCGAATCCGATCCGACCACATTTCTGAAGGAATCGGACGCACCGAAGATCAAAACCATCTTCTGGGCGTTCAACATCACGAATTTTGCCCCCGAACTTAATATCCATGCTGACGTGAACTGCGCGTCCGAATCGGTGGATTCCAGCTCCTGCAAGGCTTCCGGCGTGCCGATCGTGGGCACATGGTTCGCCAAGACCCTGCATATGGATTCCGGTGAATCCACGGTGGCGGGCATGAACGGCATGCGTTCGTGGTGGAAGCTTGACGGCTCCTGGCCGAAGGACGATAGCGCGCAAGGCCTGATCGGCACCACGCTCGCATCCAAACTCGGCGTAGGCAAGGGAGATACCGTAACCCTCTACAAAACCACCGCCGACGGCAGCCGCAACAAGCAGCGGATCACCATCACCGGCATTTACGATTCCGGCGATAGCGACAACAATGCGATGTACATTCCGTCATCCACCGCGCAGGTGCTTGCGAATCTGCCTGATTCCATCGACAAGATCGAAGTCAAGGCTCTGACCACGCCAGACAATGATTTGGCGCGTAAGGCGTCGAAGAATCCGAATGCGCTCACGCAAGATGAGTGGGAAACATGGTATTGCACCGCGTACCCTTCGTCCATCGCCTATCAGATCGAAGAGGTCATTCCCGGTTCCGTAGCCAAGCAGGTGCGTCAGGTGGCCGCATTGCAGGGCGATGTGCTGCAGAAAACGCAGGCGGTGATGGTGCTGATGACCGTGCTTTCGCTGGTTGCGGCCGCTATTGCAGTGGCGAATCTGATGGCCGCCTCGATTGGTGAGCGCGGTTCAGAATTGGCGTTGCTGAAGGCGATTGGTGCCACCGATGGTGCGGTTTCTCGCCTGATGCTCGCTGAGACGGCTGTGATTTCGTTGGTTGGTGCGATTGTCGGTGCGCTGTTGGGTTCCGGTGTTGCGCAGATTGTGGGACATGTGGTATTCGGTTCCGGCATTACGATGCGTCCGATGGTGTTTGTGCTGGTGTTTGTGCTGCTGACGCTTACCGTGCTGATCGCCTCGTTCTCGTCGATCCGTTCGATTCTGGGACTCAAACCTGCGGAGGTCTTGCATGGCCGCTGATTTCAACTTGAGTTCCGTAAACTCGGCCGCGGCTGCGGCCTCGGTCACGAACAGCGCACTGTGCTGTTCGTCCCGGAGGTGTTGCATGGCCGCTGATTTCAACTTGGGTTCCGTAAACTCGGCCGCGGCTGCGGCCTCGGTCACGAACGGCACACTGTGCTGTTCGTCTGCGGAGGTGTTGCATGGTAGGTGAGTTCAAGACAGTCCGTAAGGGGCATGAGATGACTAATCGCAAGATGTTCTTCACCATGCTGTGGGGCGCGGTGTTCCGCCGTCGTTCGCGGGCCGTTATGGCCGTGATCGCCTCCATGGTGGGCGCTGCCACGCTGTTCTGCCTTGCGGCGACGTGTATTGCCGTTCCACAGCAGATGAACGAGGAAATGCGTGCGTATGGTGCGAATCTTATCGTCACGCCGTCCGAATCAGCCGAAAAGTCCCACGGCATCGACACCGATACCGTCAAAGCGTTGAACCAGATGGTGAAAGGCTCGTACAGCGCCCGTTCCGCCGCTTACCGGTATGAAAGCGTGCGCATCAATTCTGCGCCATACACGCTGGCTGGCATCACAACCAAAGACGTGAAGGTGCTCAACCATCATTGGAACGTGACTGGCGATTGGCCCAGCAAAGGCAACGTGATGCTCGGCCGTGACGTGGCAGACGCGCTCGGCGTCTCCATCGGTTCGACCGTAACCATCGGCTACCGCGCATCCGACGATGCGCAGGATTCCGGCGCTCTTAGCCAAACCGAAGCGCAAGCCAAAGAAAACGGCCGCGTTTCGTCCGACATTATGGAGAACACCGGCACTGAATTCCGTGTCGGAGGCATCGTCGATACGGGCGGCAGCGAAGACGAAATCGTCTACGCGGTCAACGCTGACGTGGCCAAACTGGCCGGTTTCAAACGCGGAGCGGACGTGATCGAATATTCCGTCAATGCGGTAGGCAGCGAACTCAACGATGTCGTCAAATCGATCAATGCGAATCCGTCAACCGGCGTGAAAGCGCAGACCGTCACCAAAATCACCTCATCCGACACTCGTATCATCGCCATGCTGCAAACCCTGTTCTGGATCGTGTCGCTGGTCGTGCTCGTGCTGACGTTTGTGGGCGTGGGCACCACCATCAGTTCCATCGTGTCTCAGCGACGCAACGAAATCGGCTTGCGCAAGGCGTTAGGCGCATCCTCGCGCGCCATCGGCATCGAATTCTATGTGGAATCCGCCATCTACGGACTGATTGGCGGCCTGATCGGCACTGCCATCGGCTACCTGCTGGCCCGCGTGCTGTGCGTATCCGTATTCGAACGTGCCATTGGCTTCAACTGGCTGTTGGGCGTCGCTTCGCTGCTGTTGAGCGTGCTCATCGCCGTCATCGCATCCATCCCGCCGGTTCGCCGCGCAACCCGTATCGATCCCGCCATCGTTTTGAGGGAGGAATAATCATGAGTTCCGAACATACGTTGAATACGTTGCTTGAATTGGATCATATTTCCAAGATTTACGGCGATTTGCGTGCCGTCGACGATTTGACTTTGACCGTTCCGCAAGGTGAATGGCTTGCGATTGTCGGTTCGTCGGGTTCCGGCAAAACCACGCTGATGAACATGATTGGCTGCATGGACACGCCTTCAAAGGGTTCCGTCATGCTGGAAGGCCGCAAGTTGGAGGATTTGAACGCCAAGCAGCTTGCCGACGTGCGTAAGAACATGATCGGATTGGTGTTCCAGAAGTTCTATCTGGTACCGCATCTGACGGCTGTGGAAAACGTGATGGTGGCACAGTACTACCATTCCGTAGTCAACGAGCAGCAGGCGTTGGAAGCATTGGAACGCGTCGGTCTGAAGGAGCGTGCCCACCATCTGCCCGGACAGCTTTCCGGCGGCGAACAGCAGCGTGTGTGCATCGCACGTGCGCTCATCAACTGTCCGAAACTGATTCTTGCGGACGAACCGACCGGCAATTTGGATGAGAAGAACGAGAAAATTGTGCTTGACCTGTTCCGTCAGCTGCACGAGCAGGGCACTACCATCATCGTTGTGACCCATGATGCGCTCGTCGCATCTTGTGCCCAGCGCGAGATCATGCTCAACCATGGCGTGCTCGTCGGTGAGAAGTGGAATGATGAGGCCGCACGGAAGGTCTATGAGCAGGCGGGTGGCAAGCCGGCATACACCGGTTCCGCTGCGGAAGGCGCACAGAATGGCGAGACGGCCATCAGCTTCGCCGACCCGACCAAAGCCGCGAAAACCGGCGGTGAGGAATAAGCTGAAATCAGCCGAAATCGCGTTGAAATCAGCCGAACAATCCAAGCCATAGCACTGACGAATCGTACGGAGCGAACATGAGCAACGAATCATCGAATGCGATCAAAGTGATCGCACTGTCTGCGGCAAGCCTTGCGCTGCTGTCGGCATGCGGCGAACCCACGGCGACACCGATGGACGATGAATATGCCGGAAATTCCGGCGAAAGCGTGCAATCGCAGGAAGAAAATTCGAAGAACAGCGGTAGCGCCACCGACTCCGGCGATTCTGCGGATTCGGACGTCAAAAACCATGCCGACGATCCGAACGGCACTACATCCGACAAGCAAGACACCGGCAACTATGCCGACGGTACCTACTCGATCAACGGCCAGTACGGGCCGGTGGGCGAAGACACCATCGACGTGCATGTGACGGTCAAAGATCAGACCGTCACCAATGTGGAGGTTATCGGGCATCCGTTCACGTCCATCTCCAAAAAGCACCAGAATGCGTTCGCCGAAGCCATCAACGGCGTGGTGGACGGCAAGCCGCTCAAAGACCTCAAGGTAGACAAGGTGGCCGGTGCCAGCTGGACGTCGGAAGCGTTCAACAAGGCGTTGGACGTGGCCCGTCAGGAAGCGTCGATCCAGTAGGTCCAGTAGCGGCGAAAAGTCTGCAAACGTACAATGAGCGCCTCAGCTACAGCCTCACTCAAAGAGTGATTAAAGGCCGTAGCGGGGACGCTCATGAGTTTCAGATACTACTACGTGCAACTCTGCTCTGCAATGCCTTTCAGGCGGCCATAACGGGCCACAGAACAGCCGTCATGTTCTCAGGCCAAGGAATACTCGCGTCGCCATGCAACGCCTTACAGGCGAGCATGGAGCCGAGTATCGTGCTGAACAGGAATTGCGGATCCAATCCATTACGGAACACTCCGGCCTTCATGCCGCGCTCAACAAACTCAGAAAAACGCTTTTCCGCAGGAACAAGCACTTGATCGGCAATCGCATTCAACGAAGGATTATCGGAAGAAAGCACCACACCGACGGCTTTCAAACCAAGCTCACTGTCGAAAAAACAGCCCTGAATGCGTTGCAGTATCGTCAGCAGACCGTTTTTCGACAACTCGACATCGCTGAAATCCGGCAATCCCGCAACTTCCAACTGAACGCGGCGCAACAGATCGTCCGCATTCTTATAGCGACGGTAAATCGTGGTTTTCGCAACACCGGAACGACGGGCGACCTCTTCAATGGTCACCGCACCGACACCATCGGAAATCACAATCGCAAGCGTGGCCTTCATGATCTTATGATCGGTCTGCTCACGAAGCTGCTCGCGGCGGCTCTGCGCCTTGCGAACGGCCTCATGCACGTCACTGACCGCGTCGGAAACCACATCGGAAACGGCTTCGGAAACCGCCTCATGCACTCCGGTAATCATGCGACCACCTTGGTGCTTTCCACCTTCGCCACATACCACTTATTGAATTTGACCAGCGGAATACGCAGCAGCAAGCCAATCAGCAGCAGCGGAATCAGGAACAGCAACAGCGAACCGATCGCATGCCAATAATCATTGTTGTAAATACCGGCAATGGCCGCACGCAATGCCGTAATCGCATGCGTGGCCGGCAGGAACGGACTGATATCGCCGATGATCTTCGGCAGCACGGCAAGCGGATACGCGCCGTTCGCGCCGGAAATCTGCAACACCAGCGTCAGCACGCCAATGGCCTTGCCCACGTTGCCGAAGCTCGCCACCATCGTGTAGGTGAAGAACGAGAACACGAGGGAGGCCACCCAGCCGGTCAACATGAACAGCCACGGGTGCACCGCCTGAATGTGCAGGAACAGCAGGCCGCCGCCCAGCGAGAACGTGCTCTGCAACAGTGCGATCACGGCGAACACGCCATAATGGCCGAGGAACAGCTGATGCGGCTTCGGATTGTCGAGCTCCTCACGATTCTTGCGCGACACCGTGGTCTTGAGTGTTACGGCCATAAGCAGCGATCCCACGAACAACGGCAGAATCGTGTAGAACGGAGCCAATTGCGAGCCGAAATTCTCCACAGGGAACACGGCCGTGCGCTTCACTTGGACGGGGGCTGCAAGAGCCGCCGCCAGCGAATCGGTGTTGTTGCCGAGCACGTCCTTGACGGTGTCCATATTGCCGCTGTTCAGCGCGTCGGAAAGCGTGCCATTGAACGAAGACAGCGCGGTGCCCGCCTTAGTGAGGCTTTCGGCGGTGGAATCCAACACCGTGCGAATATTGGTCAGCTGCTTGCCTGCCGACTTCGTGGTGCTGTTGAGATCTCCCAACGCGCCCTTCAGATCGGTGGCCGTGCTGCTCAGTGCGGTGGCCGTGCTGCTGATCGAATCGGAAATGTCGTTGAGCTGCGGCTTGAGCTGGCTGTCGAAATCGGTTTTGATGCCGTCGATGGAGGCCTTCGCCTGCTGGGCAAGCTGGCTCACGCGCTCGCGGTCGGCTGTGGTGTCGCTCACTTTCGCGTCGATATTGTCGGCGCTGGTGTTGAGTGAGTTCGCTAGATCGTTGAGTTGCGTAATGGTCGCGCCCACGTTGGTTTTGAGATGATTGATGGCGATTTTCGCGACTTCCGGCACCAGATTGTTGTTGCTGAGCTCGTCGAGGGCATCGTAGATGTTCTGATAGCCTTGCGCCTGCTTGGATACGTTCGCAGCCTGATTGCGCAGGGCGGTGGCCGTATTGCCGGCTTGGGTGCCCGCATTGTTGAATACGCTGTCAATATCGGTGGAGACAGCGCCGAAGCTGTTCGACGAGCTGCTCAACGCGGTGCTGAGCGCATTCGTGCTGGTTTTGACGGCTCCGGTCAGATCGTTGATGCCGTTCTTCGACTGTTTGAGCTCGTTGACGGCGTTCTTCGCGCTGCCGCTCACGTTGGAAAGCAGGCTGTTGGAGCTGTCGAGCAGGTTCTGCGCGCTCAACGTCAGCGAGCTGAACGTGGTCAACGCGGATGACGTGTCGTTCAGCGTGTTCGCGAAGTTGTTCATATTGTTGCTGAAGTTGGTGAGCGTGGCCTGCGATTTCGGTTTGTCAAGCTCATCGGCCAGCTGCGAGGCGATGTTG